>Ga0209281_1000091_pt1 | contig 242588 bp, 210 predicted proteins | sample MedtruBG_FD_187514 | JGI IMG/M metagenome (GOLD analysis project Ga0209281, IMG submission 187514) | Root nodule microbial communities of legume samples collected from California, USA - Medicago truncatula BG (SPAdes) (version 2) | ecosystem: Host-associated > Plants > Roots > Nodule | place...
TTTGATTCGTTGATCCATCGGGGACTCTCGATTCCAGGGCATGGTCAGGCACCTCCTGACCGTATTTATGCACCTGTAAACGATGTCTCCGGTTTAAAACGTAAAGGATGTCCCCGGTTTCTACCCGGGCAAGCCCGCTCCCACAGGGTCGGTGGGGTTTGTAGTCCCGGGTATACCCGTGATTCCAATGTGGGAGCGAGCTTGCTCGCGATGGCGGTGTGTCAGGCGCCGCCGTGTTGAATGGGCTGGCGCCTTCGCGGGCAAGCCCGCTCCCACAGGGTCGGTGGGGTTTATAGGCCTGGGTACACCCGTGACTCCAGTGTGGGAGCGAGCTTGCTCGCGATGGCGATCCCCCAGCCACCTCCCCCAAAAGCCCCATACATAGTTACCGCCGCCCCTGTTTTCCGCGCCGCTAGCATGGAAATCCCGAAGCGCTCGGCTTCGCCATTACATACGTCGCGAGACAGGGAGACTCAGATGACACCCACAGCCACCCCCACGATACCCAGGGCCGATGCCAATCCCAAGGATGCGATCCTGAATCAGTTGCTCGCCGGGCCCACGTATCCGGAGGTCGCGTCGATTCTCCTGCGCGATGGCCTCAGGAAGCTCTACCCCACGCTGAACCTCGATCCGCACAACACCGTGGTAGGCGAGCCGGACTGGGACATTGTCGAGGACCAAATCGTGCGACGGCCGACGCGCTACGAAACCCTCAGCGAAATGCTCGCCGGCCTGGTGAATGAAAATGGCGATTCGATGCTGCTGATCGAAGGCCTGCACTTCCTGACCCAGTTGCCACTCACCTCCCCCGATGTGCATTTGCCGGTGCGGATCGACCAGATCGGGCGCCTGCTCAATGAGCTGGTGCCGGCCATGCGGACGGCCTGCCAGGAGCAGCAACTGACGTATTGGAATGAATCACTCGGCGAATCCGGCCCTCGCTGGCACCAACTCTCCAGCGCGCTGCGCCAGGCCTGGAACGTCGGGCGCGTCAAGGGCTGGACGGCGGCCGAGTGCGAGATGGCCCGGCAATTGTTCCACTACCCCGACCACAAGGATCGCAAGGCGAAGGACCCGTACGACACCCACGCGTACCTGATCGACATCGACAACGTCGACGGCCCTGAAGTGAAGCGCCTGAGCGACAACTCGATCGTCGTGCTGATCGGCACCCTCGACAAGAAGGAGGTCATCCTCAAGTACTCGATCGCCAGCGGTTACCAGAAATTCGACTCACAGCACGCCCTGGGGCAATCCCTGCCCGCCCATTTCGGGGCGTCCAGCTACCGCAAGCTCCAGTGGCGGCTGTACGAGCCGCAGGGCAATATCTTCGATCACAAGGCCTGCGGGATGATCGCCGAGCAGGTCAGGATCATCGGTTCCTCCCCGCAGACCTGGGCAACCTACGAGCCCCCTGCCAGCGATGGAGAAGGCGACGAGGACGGCCTCGTGGCCTGGTTCCAGAAGCAGATGCCCCACTGGTTGCTGGACGCCTCGCCGTCCGATCAGATCCTGTTTGCCCAGCACATGAAGAACCTGTCGATCCTGAATCAGGAGCATGTCGGCAAGACCTACCTGGACGGCATCGAGCCGCTCAAGGACTTCACGCTGAACCTGCTGAAAAAACAGATGGTCGCGGACCATGCCGACGCCTCGCGGCTTGATTTGGAGGCCATCGAGATCGAGGTGCGCAGCCCGGTGATCTGGGGAAGCTTCGTGGTACCCGGCCAGATCGAGACCACCCGCTTGAGCCTCGTCGAGTTGGCCCTGCAGAACCTGATCGCCCTGCCCGTCGGCGACAAGATCGTCAAGTTGCGGGACGACACGCCAGCGCCCGGATGGCTGACCGTCGAATACGTCGGGAACCTCATCACCCAGGTCGATATCGGTCGCGTCTACCCCGAACTGATCAAGCAGACGCTGCTCGACGACCCGGCCGAATCGAGCCGCCGCGAGCAGCTGTACACCTCTCAACTGCGCATCCAACTGCCGATGCTGGCGCTCGAATACAAGATCCGCGGCCAGGGTCACCTCGATGACACCGGCTACCGCTACGTCGCCGCGCTGATGGCACCTGCGCCAGCTGATCGCAAGGTCGACGGCAAAACCATCGTCCTGCGCCCACTGGCCTTCGTGCCAGAGCTGCAACTGGGCGACGCGCAAGACGTGGTGAGCAACATGTTCATCATCGGCCCCGAGGACTCCAGCGCCGGGCCCTGCCTGCTGTACCGGCCGCTGTTGGAACCGCAGTTGGGCCAGTACCCCTCCTTCAGCAACCTGTTGTACGCCATCCGGCAAACCCCTTCGTTACGCCAATCGGTGCTGGCCTGGTTGCCCGATGGGGTACGCGATGATTACGGCCGGTTTGTCTTCCCGGACCTTTTGCCCTCCCCCTGGAGCATCGTAGCGTTCGTCGCCGGCCCGTTGAGTTCCCTGGCCAACAGCGGTCCCGTCAGCTTGACCGACAAGGCCCTGGGGACGAATTTCCTGCCGCAGTTGTTCAAGGCCAATGCCAACGCCCTGGTCGACCTGGCCGATCGTCAATCGGTGTCCAACCGGGAAAACCGCTGGGAGACCTTCAAGCGGGCGGGCTGGCTGCTGCTCAACCTCGCCCTGCCCTACCTGGGCACCGCCGTCGGCACCGCCGGCTGGCTCTGGCAGATCCTGGACGACATCGACAAGCTCACCCAGGGCAAGGACGCGGCCGACCGACCGGCCAAGTGGGAGGCGTTCACTGACCTGCTGCTGAACATCGCGCTGGCGATCATCACCCATGCCATCGACCGCGCCCGATCGGCCAGAGGTCCGCGCCCGCTCCAGGCCCCGCAGGAAGTGAGCGAGCTGCAAAACCTGCCCAAGCCGCCCCATGAGCTGGTGATCGAACGACTCGCGCCGCTGGCGAGTGCTTCACTCCCGACCGAACACTACGATGCCATCCGCTCCAGCGGCGCATTGATGGGCACGTCGAAGGACAGCGCACGGTTTCTCGACAGCTTCAGCACCGACGAGCCGGCAAACCCCGGGCCATACCAAAGCGACGGCGCCCTCAAGGGCCTCTACGAACAGGACGGGGTCTGGCACGCGAAAATGGCCGGCAAGTGGTTCAAGGTGCAGGTCGAAGGCGAGCTGGTGTCTATCGTCGACGCCCAGGACCCTGCGCGCGAAGGCCCCCCGCTGATCAGCGATGGCCACGGCAAATGGCACATCGATACACGCTTGCGCGTGCGCGGTAGCGGGTCCAGGGGCATCCGGCAGAAAGTCATCGCCGATGCGCAGCGGCGCCGGATCGACCTGCTGGCTTCGCTGAATCAGTTCGAAGCCAAGAAACCGCAGAACCAGAAACTGTTGACCATGTACGCCGTGGAAATGGACGAGGCGTCGGGCACCGCCAGGGAGGTCAAGCGCGATACCTACATCGCAACGCTGAAGGCCCAGCGGGAAAACTACGAACAAGCGCTGAAAACCCTGATGGAATGGCCGCTGTTCCAGTCCCGGCCCGACTACCCCCGCACACGGCTCGGCTACCTGAATGCGCAGATCAACTTCACCTTCGCCGAGATGGAGGCCCTGGGGGAACGGTTCGTCCCGGCCCTGGACAAGGCCAAAAGCATGGTCACCTCCGGGGTCAGGGTGTTGGAGCAACAGCACATTGACGCGGCCGAAAGCATGATCAGCGTCGGCGACGATATGATCGAGCGCCTGGACTACATGGAGACGCGGTTCATCGAACTGAAGAGCGTCGGCTATGAGGGCTTCGAGTTCATCCGCCGGCACCGCAAGAAAATGCCACTCTATACCAGCGCCGACCTGCGCCTGATCAAGCTGGATATGTTCCGCCACCTGTGCCTGACACTCGACAGCGTCGAATCGATGCCCGAAGGCTGGGAAGCGATCAACCAGATCGTCGATAACGCCACGGTCGCGTTCCAGAGCCTGCGCGACGCCATCGACGAACGCAGCGTGATTCGCCTCGATGAACGCATCGACGCGTTCGGCAGCCTGGCCGAGCAGTTCGCCGCCATTGACGAACACCTGCACTACCTGGGCAACGAGTACACGGGCAGTGTGCGGTCGCCCCAGCTCGCTCGTCTGCGCAAGGGGATTGCCACGCTGGAACAAACCACGATGCAGCACTTGGCGGCGGCCCTCGATGAGCGTCGGGATAGGCGCAACGCCGGTTCCCCGTACGAGCAACGCCCCCGGCCGAGGAAAAAATTCATCCGGGCGCGCTTCTGGGGCCTGGTCAGCGGTGAGCCGCGCTTGTCCCGGTTGATGGAGGAAACCGATTGGGTCGATGTGAAGAACCCGTTCTCGGGGGAGATCATCGTCACGTTCCACCGCAAGGAAACCGGCGAGTGGATCCCCCATGTCAAACCCGACGCGACGCCGCCGGCCGTTCCGTCCCTGGACGTCAGCGTCACCAAGGGCCAGGACCTGATCAACGGGCTGACAGCGTTCAAGGCGCAGATGCAAGCCGCGGTCACACAGCCCGACAAGACGCCCGCCGGGATCGGGATGATCCTCAATGCCCACGCCGGCAGGATGGAGAAAGTCAGCGCGGCCATCCAAAAGGCCCTCGACCAGGCCCAAGGCGTGGCTTCGAACGAAACGTTCGAGCTGCCAGACGCACAACGGCGCTCGGCGCAAGCCTTGCGCACGCAGCTTGAACGCGAGGCCAGCGCGTTGTACGTCCTGGGTTTCGACACTGTGTTGAATGTCATCAAGCAACGCCCGCCGACCATGAGCAGCATCGTGTGGCTTAAAAGCCGAAACCAGATCTCCATCACCAAACAGAAGAGCCGGCAGCGCATCAAGACGCCGCCCTACGGCTACCTCGACCGGTATGAGATCAAGGACGTGAAAACCGGCAAGACGCTCTGGTTCGCCGACTTCCGCTATTCGACCAACTGGGTGCCCGCCTACGCGTTCCTTTCGGCGCGCTTGAAAACCATTGAGCAAGCCAGCCAGCAGGCCGTTGCCACCGACGCCAGCCAAGCCCTCAGCCAGCGCCAGTTGATCGACCGTTACCGCAGCGAAATTGCCGTGGACCAGGCCAAGGAGGTGTTCTTTCAAAAAGCTCGGCCATGAACCGTAATGCCGTTCACTCAAGACGTGCTGGTTCATTGTGGCGAGGGGATTTATCCCCGCTGGGCTGCGAAGCGGCCCTAAAGCCCTGCGACTCGGTTTATCAGGTGGATTGAGTCGCCTTGGTTGGGGCTGCTGCGCAGCCCAGCGGGGATAAATCCCCTCGCCACAGATTCAGCTACTTCCTTGGGTTAACGGTATTACGAACATGAACCGAGGCCTCAGGGCTTCCAGGCTTGCGCCAGGCTCGCCAGGGCGGTTGCGATGGCCGCCGGTGGGACCGCGGCGAAGCCCAGCACCAGCCCGCCGTGGATGGGCGTGGTGCTGCTGGGCAGCCAATAGCTGCTCAGGCCATTGACTTCGACCCCCGCCGCCGTCGCCTGGGCGATCAGCTCGCGCTCACGGGCCAGACTCTCCACCGGCACCGTGACATGCAGCCCGGCCACGACGGTTGGCAGGGTGCCGACCCCCGGAATGCCTTTGGGCCAACCGGCCAGCAACGCGTCACGCCGAGCCAGCGCGGCCCGGCGCATCCGCCTGATGTGACGCTGAAAATGCCCGGCCGCCATGAACTCGGCCATCACCGCCTGGGTGCTGACTTCCGAATGACGCACGTCCACGGCCCGACGCCGGGCGAAGGCATCGACCAAACCCGCAGGTAGCACCAGATAACCGAGGCGCAGGGCCGGGAACGCCACTTTGCCGAACGTCCCGACATAGAGCACGCGCCCTTGGCGATCCAGGGCCGCCAACGGCGCCAGCGGCGCGCCGCTGTAGCGGTACTCGCCGTCATAGTCGTCCTCGACGATCCAGCCGTCGTTGCGTTCGGCCCAAGCCAACAGCTCCAGGCGCCGCGCAAGGCTCATGACGACCCCGGTCGGGTATTGATGGGACGGCGTCACGTAGGCCAGCCGGCAATGGCTCAACGCACTGAGCGCCGTGCAATCCAGGCCATCGCCATCCACTGCTACGCCCCTCACATCGGCACCGGCCACGGAGAACGCATGCCCGGCCGCACGATAGCCCGGATTTTCCACCGCCACGACGTCGCCAGGGTCCACCAGCAACTGTGCACAAAGGCTGATCCCCTGCTGCGCGCCACTGGTGATCACAATTTGTTCAGCGGTGCACGACAAGCCGCGAGAGCTGCGCAGGTAGGCCGCGATCAGGCCACGCAAGCGCGCATCCCCCTGGGAGTCGCCGTAGCACAGCTGTTGCAGGTCGGGCTTGCGCCAGAAAGCCGCGTTCAGCTTGGCCCAAACGTCGAACGGGAACAGGTCGAACGCCGGGACTCCCACCCGAAAGGCCCGCGGCGGACCGCTGGGAGGCTGGGCCAGATGGTGCTTTTCGACCCGCTCCAATCCACCACTGTGGATAACTTTACTGGATGGAAGCACAGGTAAATCCAGCCAATCTGTGGATAAACCCGTGGATAAGCCTGTTGACAACCCTGTGGATACTTTTGTGGATATGTTTTTCGGCGCGGGCTCTTTCTCGAAGGCACGCGTTCCATTGTGGGAGCGAGCTTGCTCGCGAAGCGGCCATCCCAATTCCGGCGAGGACAACTGCGCCACATAGGTACCGTCCCCCACCCGCCCCTCGATGAATCCCTCGGCGTACAACTGATCGTAGGCCCGTACCACGCTGTTGCGGGAAATCGACAAGGCCGCCGCCAGGTCGCGACTGGCCGGCAGGCGCGTGCCGCTGGCCAGGCGTCCGTCCAGCACCCGCGCCCGCAACGCCTGGTAGAGCTGGCGGCTGAGCCCCTGGCGGCGGTCCAGCTCGATGCCGGCCGGATTGAACGACAGCGGCGGTACGGCGTGGCTCATGACAACCCTCGCAATGGACCTATCGAATTGGTCTGAAGTGGCTCTTACAACAGACCAATAGCCTGCCTAGGATGCTCCCATTCGCCAAGGAAAATCATCATGTACAACCCCAAAGCCTTTGCCGTCGAAGACCTGCCCCAATTGCACGGGATGATGGCCGAATGTCGCCTGGCCTTGCTGGTCACCCACGGCGAGCAGGGCCTGCAGGCCAGCCACCTGCCGTTGCTGCTGGAACCGCAGCAAGGGCCCAACGGCAGCCTCTACGGGCACATGGCCCGGGCCAACCCGCAATGGCGCGACCTCGAAGCCGGCGCCGAAGCGCTGGTGATCTTCGCTGGAGCCGATGCCTACGTCAGCCCGGCGTTCTACCCAGGCAAACACGAGCACGGCAAGGTCGTGCCCACCTGGAACTACCAGGCCGTGCACGCTTATGGCCGCGCCGAGGTGTTCAGCGACGCGACGCGGCTGCGCAAACTGGTCAGCGACCTCACCGACCGCCATGAATCGGGGCGCACGCAACCATGGCGCATCGACGATGCACCGGCCGAGTACATCGACAGCATGCTCAAGGCCATCGTCGGCTTCGCCCTGCCCCTCCAGCGCCTGGAAGGCAAGCGCAAGCTCAGCCAGAACCGCAGCCCGGCGGATGCCGCCGGGGTACGCCAGGGGCTCGCCGCCAGCCCCGATCCACAGGACCAGAATGTCGCCCGCCTGATGTCCGTCTTTTCGCCCAAGGAGTGAACATGAGCCTCATCCAGATCCGCCCCGTGACCGCTGACGACCACGCCGCCTGGCTGCCGCTGTGGCAGGCCTACCTGACGTTCTACAACACACAGCTGCCGGAGGCGGTCAGCCACAGCACCTGGCAACGCCTGCTCGATGAGCGCGAGCCGACCCACGGGGCCCTGGCCTGGCGCGACGACACCGCCATCGGCCTGGTGCACTTCATTTATCACCGCTCGAACTGGAGCATCGAGAATTCCTGCTACCTGCAAGACCTGCTGGTAACCCAGCAGAGCCGTGGCACCGGCGTCGGTCGGCAGTTGATCGAGTTCGTCTACACCACCGCCAAGGCCGATGGCTGCTGCAAGGTGCATTGGCTGACCCATGAAACCAACGCCACCGCGATCCAGCTCTACGAGCGCATCGCCGAACGTCCCGGTTTCATCCAATTTCGCAAAGCCTTGTAAGGAGCGCCGCATGTTGACTTCACTGGCCGACTGGAAAGGCGCCCCGACGCCGTCCACCCAACTGATCGAAGGGCGTTTCATCCGCCTGGAAAAACTTGACCCGGCGCGCCATGCCGACGGTTTGTGGCAGGCGCTCGAAGGCCCGGGCGCCGATCCGAAGCTCTGGGACTACCTGCCCTACGGTCCCTTTTCCGAGCGCCAGGCGTTCGATGCCTGGCTGGACAACCATGCCGCCCACCTCGACCCTTACTTCTTCACGGTGATCGACCGCGCCAACGAGCAGGTGCAAGGCATTCTCAGCCTGATGTCCATCGTTCCAGCACAAGGCCGCATCGAGATCGGCCATGTGACATTCGGCGCCGCGATGCAGCGCTCGCCGAAAAGCACCGAGGCGGTCTACCTGCTGGCCAGGGAAGCCTTCGCCCTGGGTTATCGGCGCCTGGAATGGAAATGCAACAACGCCAACGCCCGCTCCCGGTATGCCGCCGAACGGCTGGGGTTCACGTTTGAAGGGGTGTTCCGTCAGCACATGGTGGTCAAGGGGCAGAACCGCGACACCGCGTGGTACTCCATGCTGGATTCGGAGTGGCCGATGATCGGCGCGGCGTTCGAACAATGGCTCAGCGACGAAAATCAGCGCGAAGGCGGCCAGGTGCGCAGCTTGGCGCAATGTCGCTCGGCGTGATGAGTGAACGAGGATCGCCACCGCGCCTCGGTTCGCGGTGGCGATCCATCAAGGACAATCAGGACTCAGGCGGCTTCCTCGTGGCCAGGAACGGCTTGAGCACCTCGGGCGTCACGCCGCTTCGGGCGTACGGCCAGGCCCATTGCGGGATGGTCCCGTGGGCACTCACATAACTGGCGAAATCCAGCCGGCTTTGCCCCGCAGGGCTCGCCGAAAAATCGAAGTTGTGGAGCAAGTACCGGGCTTGCCGGTCGCTCATGGCATAGGCCTCCGTGATCAGCCGGTGCGCCCGGGCCTCATCATTGGCCAGACCGTCAATCAAGGCGTCGGAGAGCGCCGACTCGCTGTCGAGCGAACCTGGCCGTCCCAGCGCGAAACGGATGTTGTCGTCGCTGAACTGCGGCCCGATCAAGTCATGCCAGATAGCCCTGGCGCCATCACGGGTAATCCCGCGCATCGAGCGAATGGAGACCCACAGGTTCGGCCGGTTGAACAGGATCGCCACCCGGCTGTTGGACAGCGGCTGCCCTGGCATCGCGAACAACCTGGCGACCGCCGACAGGTCACTGTCCTTGAAGTACCGCACCTCCTGGAGAAAGCCGAAAAAGTCCAGCAAAGCCTGCCGATGCGTGAACAGGCTGTGCAGGTTCCAATCATCGAACGGCCGCATCCAGTTGATATCGATGGCACCGTACCTCGTCAGCTCGTCATAGTGACCACTGGCGTAATCGCCGATCAGCTGAAGGCGCGTGTTGGAAATGCTCGGGGTGCGTATCCATTGTGAAAGCAGGCTCACGGGGAACAGACCGCCCAGGTTGGAGGCGATCACCGGGGATTTGAGAAGAATATTTGCCCGCGCCTGCAACACAGGAAATCGCTCGAGCGCCACGGTGAGCAGGTCGACCAGGTCGTCGGCGCGGTCGTAGTAAATGTGTTGCTCCAGCAGGTCCGCGTCGTCATCCATGGGGTTGCCGGTCTCTTGCTCGTAGCGCCGCTTGGCCTTCTTCAAGTCTTCGCTATCCACCAGGTAGGCACCGTTGAGCGCCTCGTCGAGTTGCGTCTCGTTGAGGTGGCCATGCAGCGCCTCGTCATAGCGCACATAGGCCAGGCTGTTACGAGGGTGATGATCGGTCAGTTCCCGAGCCTTGATCCCGTATTCGAGCATGATGTGCACCACATCCTGGGAGAACATCAGGTACTCATTGTTGAGCAGTTCGACAATCGCCGCGCGCTCGATGGGCGGCAGTAGTGTGTCCTCGAAGAAGGTCCGCAGGGCCTGATCGGTTTGCGTGTAGTACGGAACGCTGCTCAGTATCGGACGACCCGGCGCCCGCGGGGACAGGTAGCTGCCGATGTGTCGCAGCACCTCCGGTGGCAGGTCGGCGTTCCAGGCGTTGTTCAATGTTCGACGCGCCACGTCGTCGGCATACAGCTTGAGAAAATTCACCAGCGGTTGAAACAGGTTATGCGGGTTACCCGTGCCGTAGACAATCTGGCTCACATCAAAGACCGCGGCCTTGCCCATCAGATGTTCCAGCGAACGGGCATTGTCAGCGAGCGCTTGCTGCAGGCCGGTGGGCGGCGCTATCAGGTACTGGCCCATCTCCGGGTGGCGTTCGATGTAAGCGGCGGTTTCATTGCGCAGGCGCTGCATCGAGAAGGTTTGTGGCGACTGGCCCTCGTTCAACCCCCGGGCAACGGCATTGAAGAAGCAGTTGCCGTCCGGATCGAAGGTGACGTCGGTGTCGCCCGCCAATCGCAGCGAGTAGTGGTTTTCACCGGTGCGGATCAGCACGACGTCCGTGTCGGACCGCAGCGGATGCGTGCCAGTCGGATAGCCGCTTTCAACCTGGCCTGGGGTAAAGCGGATCGACCAGTCCCGTTGCCCTGGTCGTTGATCGATGATCAACAGGCTGCGATTTTGTGGCCAGCTTGGAAGGCGGGTGATGAGTGACGGGACCAGGTCCATGATCTCCACGTCCCACGCGTTGGGCGTGCGGATCAGGTTGGCCACGGCGCGAAGCGATGTCGAAGGTTGCTTAGGGGCTGACGGGCCCGGTTGGGGAGGTCCTCCGCTAGGGCGTTTGCCCCCTCCGCCCAGGCCAAAGCCCACGGCATGCCACTGCCCATCAGGCGCGCGGGCCACCGTGCTTCTCATCACGCCACTGGCGCGGATGTTCGACCCTGAAACCGGGTCGACGATGGTCGCCTCGATGGCCCCGAGCGGCGTATGGTCGTGCACCCGGAACACCACGCCGTCGGGTTGCTGCACATACACCCGGCGCGCGACGCTCCCCGTGGCGCTGTCGGTGATCGCGGGGCGATAGAAGCCCCGGGCATCGGCGGAAACCCCGCGCAGCACCGTGGTGTCCGCCACCGCATAGCGACGATAAAGCGCTGTTTCGAGGGGCAGGCCAAACGGCGCGCCAGCCTGGTTCTGACGGGCCGTAACTGCCAGGAACGAGGAGCCCCCTCGCACATTGAAGCTCACGCCACCGAGGCCGGTTGTCTTACGGGTGTTGGCCACCGCATGGACAAACGCCAGCGTCGTAGTGTTGGTGGGCACGGCACCGGTCTTGAGCACCAGCAAGCCGGTCCTGACGGCACGGGCCAGCATCTGAAAACCGGGGATCAACAGCAGGCCGGCCAGGTCCATGACGATTTCAACCGCCATCATCACCAGCCGCGCAGTGGTTTGCAGCCCGATGTCCCGGTTGCTGTTGGAGCGGTGGTCCGCATAGGCGCTTTGGAAATTGACGTGGGCGCGGTGAAAGTTCTCAAGCCAGTCACCGCTGATCAGCCAGCCACGGATCAGGGGCCGACCGCGGTGCTGCCCCAAGGCGCGCTTGACCTGCTCTTGATCGAGGGCGGAGATGCGCGAGCGGAAATAGGTGCGCCATTCTTCCTGTTGCAGCAGCCCGGTAATGCCATCGCTCAGATCGGCAAACTCATGCAGGTCATTGCCCTCGGGGCTGTCTGGCAAATACACGCCCACGGTGCCCTTGATGTCAGGCCCGGCCTGGTCTGAAAAGATCAGCGCACCGTCGATGCTCAGGGCATTGCGCGGCGCGTTGCCCTGCCCATCAACGCTGCCACCCAGGAGCAGCCCATGGACATGAACCCTGCGTCCACCCACCCAGGCCCGCTCGGCAACCGTGGGTGATTGCAGGACCGCCTCCAGCCAACTGGCCAGCAACTTTCGCGGATGGGCGGGCTTGGCGACCGGGTCGATCACCTTGGCCTTGAACACGGCGTCGCCCTGAAGCGATGCCTCATAGCCCTTGAACGCCAGGCTGGCCCGGTACGCCGCCTGCCAGGCCGCCTTGTAGCGTGGTTCATTCATGCGCTGGCGCAACAGGATTTCATAGTTGCCACCGGCGTCGATGCTCGTCGCCATGCTGGCCAGCTCGGGCCCGGTCACGGTGATCGAGAAGCCGCTGTCCGGGTGTCGGATGCGCTGGCCATGGCGGTCGATCAGGTAGACCGCCAGCACTTCGCGCATGGCGTTCGGGTATTGCGGCGCTCGCAGATTGTCGAGCATCAACTGAGTCAGACTGCTGGTGCGCGACTGCCTCGGGTTGGCCTTGTCGCCATAAGACAGCCTGACCTGCGTCCGGTCCGGGTCCACGTCGATGCGCGGGTGGAGGGTTTGCCGCAGGTACTGCTTGATCTTCTGTCGCGTGAATTGCACCAACGTCGGCACATCGCTGCCCAAGGCGTAGACGGCGTCGAACACCTGGGTTTCGAGACGACGATAGTGGGCCTGCTCGGCCGGTGTCGCGCGCTTGTAGAAAGCGGGACGCTGCCTCTCTATCAAGGCTTCCTGGCGGGCCGCCAGTGGCCCGGCCAACGACAACGATGGCAGGCCAAGGGCATCTTCGGTGAGCCGTGCAAAGTCACTCACCGCCACCGTGGCGTTCGCCGGCGCGTCCAAAACCTTTTCCAGCGCTGCGCCTTGCATCTGCAACAGGTCCGCGGCCGCCACCTCGAAAACGTGCCCGGACAGTTCGGTGGAAATGTCCTGGATCCTGCGTTCCTGGCCGTCAAGAAAGGGACGTACGCGGCTGACCAGGTCCTGGAATGCCTCGAAGCGCTGAAGCCCTCGCTCCAGGGAATACAGGAACAGCGATGGTCGGTCGGTAAACCTGATCACCATCGCCGCCGGCCACTTTTTCGGCTGCGCCGCGCCGTGGTCGAGCATGACCGCGTAGACATGAGGCACGGGGGCTCGCGACAAGCGGCTTCTGTCGGCCTGGGACGGGTGGGTGATGATGAGGTCCAGCAAACGGTCGTCATCGCTTTGCTGGATTCGCGCACTGTGGCTGGGCTGGGCGACAGGATCCCGATCGGCCTTGTACAGGTCGAACAGGTGCAGGAAACGTCGGCACAACAATTGCGCCAGGGCGGCTTGCGTGGTGGACGAGGCCGTCACGCCCAGGGACGCTTCCCAGTTCTGGCGCTGGCGAAAGCGCGCCAGTTCGTCACGGAACTCACGTTTCACCTGCTCGTTCGTGGGCGGGTGGGCGATATGGAACACCGTCTCCAGGGCCCGCAGCGTAGGCCCGTCCAGTGCGCCGGCAAAGAGGCTGTCGCCCTCCTCAAGGGAACCGGGGCGGGTGAAAAAACCGACGCCACCGTTGGCGAAGGCAGGTGCCGTGTCGGTCAGCAGGCTGTTGCGCAGCACCTGGGTGAAACGCTCTGATGACGTGAGGGTGCGCTCACCGCTCGGGCTCGTGGTGAAGCGGTTCACATAGCAGTGATCCGGCTCCAGGTTCGCCAGCAACGAGGGGCGAAAGGTCTGTGGGGCAATCCTGGCCTTGAGCAAGCTGACCAGCAGGTTTGCGATGACAGTGTCGAAGGTGGGAACGGCGGCGAACAAACGGGCCAGCTGTATTTGGTGGGTGTCCAGCAGGTCCAACTGCCTGAGTTGCTCCCTTGCCTGGGCGTCGGTCGCGTCCGACCGGGGGCCAGGCGACGCACTGCCCGGCTCATCGTTGGGAAAAATCGACATCTGAAGGATCCGGTTCTGATTGAAGAGTCCGGACCCTATCGCGCTGTTCGAGCCGCCATGGCGTACATATGTATGGGGGGCGGCTGAACCGGGAGGCAAGCGTAAGCTGATATGACCTTTGCAAGACCCACTGTGGGTGCAGGCTTGCTCGCGAAGCGGCCGGCGCGGCCTGACAAAGGCTGCGCGTTATTGTTCTTCGCGAGCAAGCTCGCTCCCACAGAGGATGGGGGGCAAAGCTCAGGCCAGCTTTTGCGCCAACACCGCAATGTGCTCCGGGCCGATCCCGCAGCAGCCGCCCAGATGACTGGCCCCACGTTTCTGCCAGTCTGCCGCCCATTGCAGGTAGCCCGGCGGATCGAGGTCGTCGCGCAGCGGGTCCAGACCGTCATTGGCGGTGGCTTCTTTCGGTTGCGGCGGAAAGGCGTTGGCGTAGGCACCCATGTTGATCGCCACCCCGAGGCGCTCGAAGGTCTCACGGGCGGCATCGATCGCCGCCCCGATCACTTCCGGCTGGCTGCAGTTGAACAGCAGTGCCTGGACACCCAGTTCGGCCGCGACCGCCGCGGCCTCCGCCACCGGCTCACCGGAACGCAGGCGCGGCACTTCGTCGGTGTCTTCATCTTTCAAGGTAAACGACAGCCAGAACGGCTTGCCGTCCTTCGGCAGCCCGGCGTGGATCGCCCGCGCCTCGACCGTGGAACTCTGGGTCTCGGCCAGCCACAGGTCGACATGGGGCGCCAGACCGGTGACCAGGGGCGTCAGCAGCTCGCTGGCACGGGAGGCGTCGAACAGGTCGGGCCGATAGGAACCGAACAACGGTGGCAGCGAGCCGGCCACCCGCACCGCTTTGCCGGATGCCAGCACGGCCCGTTGCGCCAACGCCCCCGCCAACGCGGCCAACGCCTGGCCTTCGGCGGCGAAACGCGCCTCGCCGATGTGAAACGGCACCACCGCGTAGCTGTTACTGGTGATCACGTTGGCGCCGCTGGCGATGTAGGCCGCGTGCACGGCCTCCACGGCCTCGGGTGCTTCGCTCAAGGCCAGCGCCGACCACTCCGGCTGGCGGAACGGTGCGCCCCGGCGTTGCAGTTCGCGGCCCATGCCGCCATCGAGAATGACTGTCGTTGCTGCGCCCATATGCGATTCACTCATAAGCTTATGAAAAATACTCACTACCGGAGTTGTTCTTATAACTATTTAATACGCAGCCATCGGCTGACCACAACTTATTTTTTACCCGGGACTGCACATGAAACTTCAACCTTTGTTGGCCCTGGGCCTGACCTTACTGGCCGCTTCATCGCAGGCGTTCGCCGGCGCCACCCTGGACCGCATCGAACAGAAAAAAGAGCTGGTCGGCGTGTTGATGGAAAGCTATCCACCCTTCTCGTTCCTGAACGAACAGAACCAGCTCGACGGTTTCGACGTGGACGTCGCCAAGGCCGTGGCCGAGAAACTGGGCGTGAAGCTGCGCCTGGAAACACCGTCCTGGGACGTGATCGCGGCCGGACACTGGAGCGGCCGGTATGACATCTGCATCTGCTCCATGACCCCGAGCAAGGCGCGCGCCGAAGTGTTCGACTTCCCGGTGCAGTACTACGCTTCGCCGGCGGTGATCGTGGTCAACGCCAAGGACGACAGCATCCATGGCGCCAAGGACCTGAGCGGCAAGAAAGTCGGCCTCACCAGCGCCTCCAGCTACGAAAGCTACCTAAACAAGAACCTGGTGATCGAAGGCGCCGAAGACACCCAGTTGAGCTACCCCTTCGACAATGTCCAGATCGCCCCGTACGACACCGACAACGTCGCGTTCCAGGACCTGGGCCTGGGTGCCGGCGTGCGCTTGGACGCGGTGCTGACCAACCTGGTGACCGCACAGCCACGCCTGACGCAGGACAAGCGCTTCAAACTGGCCGGCGAAGCGCTGTACGCCGAACCGAACTCGGTGGCCATCGAAAAAGGCGATGCCCAGTGGGACGCCAAGGTGCGTGAAGTCTTCACCCAGTTGAAACAGGACGGCACCTTGAGCAAACTCTCGCAGAAATGGATCGGCGCCGACATCACTCAATGACCTCTTTCCCGTCCCCTTCTCGGCCACCGCAACCGGTGGCCGAGTCGCGTCTGCAGAAAATCTTCGGTTTCCGCACCCGGCTATACCTGACCTGGGCCACGATGCTGGTGCTGTTCGCAAGCTTCTTCCTGAGCTTCGACCTGAAGTTTTCCATCATCCTCGACAAACTGCCGAACCTGCTGGGGCTGCACCTGGCCCCCAACGGTTTCCTGCAAGGGGCGGTGCTGACGCTGTTTCTGTGCCTGTGTTCGATCGTCGCCTCGTCGTTGCTCGGCTTCATCACCGCCCTGGCGCGCCTGTCCAGCAGTGCGGTGGCGTTCGGCATCGCCAGTTTCTATGCGTCGTTCTTTCGTGGCACGCCGCTGCTGATCCAGATCCTGCTGATTTACCTGGGCCTGCCACAACTGGGCGTGGTGCCCGGCGCCGTCACCGCCGGGATCATCGCCCTGTCGCTGAACTACGGCGCCTACCTGAGCGAAATCTTCCGCGCCGGCATCGTGGGCGTTCCCCACGGCCAGCGCGAAGCGTCCCTGGCGCTGGGCTTGAGTGAAACCGTGATGTTCTGGCGCGTCACCCTGCCCCAAGCCATGCGCACCATCATCCCGCCCACCACCAACCAGTTCATCTCCATGCTCAAGGACTCCTCCCTGATCTCGGTGATGGGCGTCTGGGAAGTGATGTTCCTGGCGCAGTCCTACGGGCGCTCCAGTTATCGCTACATCGAAATGCTCACCACGGCAGCGATCATCTACTGGCTGATGTCCATCGCGCTGGAACTGATCCAGGCGCGGATGGAACGGCATTATGGGAAGGCGTATCTCAAGCGCGGTTGACGTTGCGCGGCGGGTCAAACCGATGGATCCGAGGATGCTGTAGGGCAAAGCTGCGGATCCTGGAGGCCAATGCGCAAATGCGTAAATGGCTTTATGAGTGGCCTACAGATTTCATCCGGTGTGTCTTGCTCCTGACTCGGAGTTGGCTGGCATCACGCTTCGGGCTGCGTTTTTACAGTGTGGACTCTGTTCATGAGGGTCCACACCGATGCCTATCCAACCTTTGTACGCTCCCCACTGCCTTGCGCTGGCGATTGCCCTGGCGCTCGGCCACGCCGACGTTTCAATGGCTCAATCAACCGCCAAAGGCGTTGCGTCGCCAGCCTCAGAAACCGCCGCCCAGATGCAGGCTCGCCTCAAGGCCTTCGCCCATGCGCCGCTCATCCAGCGCGACAAGATCACCCAGGATGTCACACTGGAAAAAGGCGACGACGACGATCTGGTCATCGTGAGCGACGGCGGCAAACTCATCGGCCCGATCGAGGGTGGAGGCGGCATCAACGTCTTGCAACTGGATACCGGCGCGGGTGGCCTGCTGGACGAAGTCCGAAACTTCCAGGACTTGCATGCCAGACAAGGGGAATGGACGAACGCCGTGAGGTTCGACGGCAAAAGCCTGATCGAGCCGAAAGCCAGCCTGATCAACACCGGGCATATGGGCGGCGAGGTACAGGTGCTGGGCAAGTTTGATAACTCAGGCACTGTGGAGGGGCCTGTGTTCGTGAAGGCCAAAGGCAGGTTCAGCGGCGCCGGAACGGTCGAATCGCTGAACGTAGCGGGTGAGCTGGTGGTCAACCCGCAGAACGGCGCCCCAACGGTTACCAGGAACCTGGCGCTGTCGAAGAGCGCAACCCTGGTCTATGGCGTCAACACCGAGGGTGGCAGCGCCACGATCAAGGTCGGTGGTGTCGCGACACTGGGCAACGCGACCCTGAAGGTCGTCACCGCACCGGGCGAATACGTGGGCAGCAGCCAGCATGTGGTGATCGATGCGAAGCAGGTCGTGGGGAAATTCGCAAAGGTAGACAGCGACCTGGCATTCATGACGGTGACACCTGACTACTCTGCCGAAACCCAAGTCAGCCTGACCTATGCCCGCAACGACGTACCGGTCACGCAGGTGGTGACGACTGAAAACGGGCAATCGTTTGTGGAGGCTATTGAAGACCTGCAGCAGGTCAAACCGACAGCACCCGAGCCTACCGCAGTGCCCAGCGTTGCCCAGGCGGCGGTCCAGCCGGAAACAGCAACAACGGCAGATCCGCTTGTCGCCCCCCTGCAACCCATCGCTCAAGCCTCCGTCGACCCAGCACAGACAGACACCCCGGAGTCAAAACTCAACACCGCCATCAACGCCCTGCTCGGTACCAACCTGACGATCGCTGCCGACGCCATCGATCAGTTGGCGGGCTATGACGCGGCCGACCTGGGCAGCGCCACCCTGAGCAGCATCGCTCCCATCAGCACCGGGATGCTCGCGGCCATGGGCCAGAACACTCTGCAAGGCACCGATGGCAACGGTCAGGTCTGGATCCAGGCCATTGGCAACAGCGGGCGCATTGGCAAGCACCTGGATGACTTCGCCCTGAAGCATTCGACTACAGGCGTGCTGTTGGGGACCGATTGGGCAATCAGCCCGACTTGGCGGCTGGGAATCGCCGGTGGCAAGAGCGAGACGCGGCTGGACGGTCATCGATTCGATGGCCGGCTCGACAGCTGGCACGTGGGCGCCTACGCCCTGCGTCAGGACGGACCGCTGGCGCTGCGCCTGGGCGCGGTGTATGGCAGCCACGACGGCGGCACCAAGCGCCATGTTGACTTCAACGGTTTCAGCGATCGCCTCAAGGGGCGTTACGATGCCACGACACAGCAGGTCTTTGGGCAAGTCGGCTACAACCTGGATGTCGGCCATTTCGATGTCGAGCCCTATGTCCAAGTGGGCTACCAGCGCTACCAACGCGATGACTTCAGGGAGAAAGGTGGTGATGCCGCGCTGCATTACGAGCGCCAGGCCCAAGACCATTACAACAGTGACCTGGGCCTGCACCTGACCCGCCCCTTCGTGCTTGACCAGGGCGCGCGACTGACACCCCGCCTGAGCGTCGGCTGGAAGCACACCTATGGCGACCTGCGCGGCCACTCCCGCCAACGCCTGGTCGGTGGCGGCAAGACCTACACCGTCGACGGCATCGAGCTGGACCGCGATAGCCTGCTCCTGGAAGCAGGGCTGGACCTGACGGTTTCGCCACGCCACACAGTGGGGCTCAGCTACAAGGGTGAAACCGGCCAGGACAACCGCAACGGTGCAGTAATGGGGCAATGGCGAATGATGTTCTGACTAGCTTAGTGACAGCGCCGCAATCTTTGTGGGAGCGGGCTTGCTCGCGAAAGCGTCGGTACATCCGACATTTGTGGTGGCTGTCACACCGCCTTCGCGAGCAAGCTCGCTCCCACAGGGGGCCGCGAAAAATCCAGGCAAAAAAAAGGGGAGCCCATGCCCCCCCGAGGTTAAAACGCTGGATCGAGGCTGTTAACTCAGCCTTCGATCTCGATCAGGATCTCGCCCGGATTGACCCGGTCGCCCTTGGCCACATGAATGGCGGTGACCTTGCCGGCGATGGCCGCCTGCACTTCGGTTTCCATTTTCATGGCTTCGGTGATCAGTACGGCTTGACCGGCCTTGACCACATCACCTTCCTTGACCAGCACATCGACGATGTTGCCCGGCATGGTGGTGCTGACGTGGCCTGGCGCGGTGACTTGATTGCGCTTGCTGCCGCCACCGCCGACAAACTCGTTGAGCGGTTCGAACACAACTTCTTCCGGCATGCCGTCGATGGACAGGTAGAAGTGGCGCTTGCCTTCGGCCTTCACGCCGACACCGGTGATGTCCACACGGTAGGTTTCGCCGTGGACGTCGATGACGAACTCGGTCGGTACGCCTTCGCCGCCGACCGAGCCCACGCTGCCCGCTTCAGGAATGGGCAGCAGGACCTCGGGCGTCAGACTGCCGGCTTCGCGCTCTTCGAGGAACTTGCGGCCGATGTCCGGGAACATGGCGTAGGTCAGCACGTCCTCTTCGGACTTGGCCAGCGCGCCGATCTCGCCCCGCAGCTTGGTCATTTCCGGCTTGAGCAGGTCGGCCGGGCGCACATCGATCACGTCTTCGCTGCCGATGGCCTGGCGGCGCAACTTCTCGTTCACCGCCCCCGGTGCCTTGCCGTAGCCGCCCTGCAGGTACAGCTTCACTTCGTTGGTGATGGTCTTGTAGCGCTCACCGGCCAACACGTTGAAGAACGCCTGGGTACCGACGATCTGCGAGGTCGGGGTCACCAGCGGCGGGAAGCCAAGGTCTTCACGCACCCGCGGGATCTCCGCCAGCACTTCGTTCATACGGTTCAACGCGCCTTGCTCTTTCAACTGGTTGGCCAGGTTGGAAATCATCCCGCCCGGCACCTGGTTGACCTGCACGCGAGTGTCCACGGCGGTGAACTCGCTTTCGAACTGGTGGTACTTCTTGCGCACGGCGTAGAAGTACAGACCGATCTCCTGCAACAGCTCCAGGTCCAGGCCGGTGTCGAATTCGCTGCCCTTAAGGGCCGCGACCATCGATTCGGTGCCCGGATGGCTGGTGCCCCAGGCGAAGCTGGAGATCGCGGTATCGATATGGTCGGCGCCGTTTTCCACCGCCTTGAGCTGGCACATCGCAGCCAGGCCGGCGGTGTCGTGGGAGTGGATGAACACTGGCAACGACTGCTCGCTCTTGAGCGCCTTGACCAGCTCGCCGGTGGCGAACGGGGTCAGCAGACCGGCCATGTCCTTGATCGCCACCGAGTCGCAACCCATGGCTTCCATTTGCTTGGCCTGGGCCACGAAGGCCTCGATGGTGTGCACCGGGCTGGTGGTGTAGGCGATGGTGCCCTGGGCGTGCTTGCCAGCGGCTTTCACCGCCTCGATGGCCACCCGCAGGTTACGCACGTCGTTCATCGCGTCGAAAATGCGGAACACATCGATGCCGTTGACGGCGGCCTTGGCAACGAACGCCTTGACCACGTCATCGCTGTAATGGCGGTAACCCAGCAGGTTCTGGCCGCGCAGCAGCATTTGCAGGCGGGTGTTGGGCAAGGCCGCGCGCAATTGGCGCAGGCGCTCCCACGGGTCTTCCTTGAGGAAGCGTACGCAGGCGTCGAAGGTGGCACCGCCCCAGACTTCCAGCGACCAATAGCCGACTTTGTCGAGCTTGTCGCAGATCGGCAGCATGTCTTCGGTGCGCATGCGGGTGGCAAGCAGCGATTGGTGAGCGTCGCGCAGGATTGTGTCGGTAACGTGGATCTTCTTGGACATTGTCATGATTCCTTACAGGCCTGCGTGGGCGGCAATGGCGGCGGCGATGGCCAGGGCCAGCTCTTCGGGTTTGCGCTTGATCGAGTAGTTGGTCAGTTCAGGATGGCTTTCGACGAAGCTGGTATTGAACTGGCCGCTGCGGAATTCCGGATTGCGCAGGATCTCCTGGTAGTACGCCGCGGTGGTCTTGACCCCCTGCAGACGCATGTCATCCAGGGCCCGCAGGCCTCGGTCCATCGCTTCTTCCCAGGTCAATGCCCAGACCACCAGTTTCAGGCACATCGAATCGTAGAACGGCGGAATGGTGTAGCCGGTGTAGATCGCCGTGTCGGTGCGCACGCCGGGGCCGCCGGGGGCGTAGTAACGAGTGATCTTGCCGAAGCTGGGCAGGAAGTTGTTCTTCGGGTCCTCGGCATTGATGCGAAACTGCAACGCAAAGCCGCGGTGCTGGATGTCTTCCTGCTTGACCGACAGCGGCAACCCGGACGCGATGCGGATCTGCTCGCGCACGATGTCGATGCCGGTGATCTCTTCGGTGATGGTGTGTTCGACCTGCACCCGGGTGTTCATCTCCATGAAGTACACCTCGCCCTCGGCGAGCAGGAACTCCACGGTGCCAGCATTCTCGTAGCCTACGGCCTTGGCGGCGCGTACCGACAGGTCGCCGATGTAGGCGCGCTGCTCGGGGGTCAGTTGCGGGCTCGGGGCGATTTCGATCAGCTTCTGGTTGCGGCGCTGGATCGAGCAGTCACGCTCGAACAGGTGCACCACGTTGCCGAAGCTGTCACCGAGGATCTGCGCCTCGATGTGCTTGGGGTTGACGATGCACTTTTCCAGGAACACTTCCGCCGATCCGAACGCCTTGGTGGCTTCGGAGATCACCCGCGGGAACGCCTGTTCGAGTTCTTCGCGGCTGTTGCAACGACGGATACCGCGCCCGCCGCCACCGGACGTGGCCTTGAGCATCACCGGGTAACCGATGCGGTCTCCTTCGCTGAGCGCTTCCTCGATGCCCGACACGTTGCCTTCGGTGCCGGGCGTGACCGGCACACCGGCCTTGATCATGCTGCGGCGCGCTTCGGTCTTGTCGCCCATGCGGCGAATGACTTCCGCCGCCGGGCCGATGAATTTGATTCCGCGTTCGGCGCAGATGTCTGCCAGTTCGGCGTTTTCCGAGAGAAAACCGTAGCCGGGGTGCAGCGCACCGCAGCCGGTTTCCACCGCCAGGTTCACCAACTTGCGCGGGTTGAGGTAACCGGCCAGCGGATCGGCGCCGATGCTGTGGGCCTCGTCCGCACGCTTGACGTGCAACGCATGGCGGTCTGCGTCGGAGTAGACCGCGACCGAGCGAATGCCCATCTCGGCGCAAGCGCGCACGATTCGGACGGCAATCTCACCACGGTTGGCGATCAGGATCTTTGTTATCAATTGGAGGTTCCCTTGAGCCGGTGATACCACGGCCTGGGTCCCAGGCCGACGCGTGACCAGATGTAACAATTGGTCGCAGCTCCACACTAGTCCCGGGCGTTGATTAACAAAAATGAATATTTATTGGGTCACGCATAAGCAAAGACTTATAGTTGCACTATCCGCCTTGCCCCCGAGTATTTAGAAAATGCGTAAGTCATTGATGCGTATGACATTGCGTCAGTTGCAGATTTTCAATGAGGTGTGCGACCTGAGGTCCTACAGCCGGGCTGCCGACGAAATGTCTCTCACACAACCGGCCGTCAGCCTACAGATTCGATCCCTGGAAGAGCTGATCGGCCAGCCGCTGTTCGAGTACGTCGGCAAAAAACTCTACATGACCGAAGCCGCCGAAGCCTTGCAACGCGCCAGCCGGGACATCTTCGGGCGCCTGGAAAACCTCGACATGCAGCTGTCGGACATGCAGGGTTCGCTGCAAGGCCAGTTGAAGCTGGCGGTGGAGTCCAGCGCCAAATACTTCGTCCCGCACCTGTTCGCCGCGTTCAAGCGCCAGCACCCGGAGGTCAACCTGAGCCTCACGGTAGTCAATCGCGGCCAGGTCATCCGGCGGCTTTCAGACAACCGCGACGACGTGGTGATCATGTCCATGGTGCCCCAGGACATGGGCCTGGAGTTCCTGCCGTTCCTCAACAACCCGATTGTCGCCGTCGCGCCCCCGGACCATCCGCTGTGCCACATGGGCCCCCTGCGCCTGCAGGACCTGGAGCCCTACACACTGCTGCTGCGCGAGCCGGGCTCAGGCACGCGGCTGGCTTGCGAGGAATACTTCAAGGAAAAGCGGGTGCATTTCACCCAGACGCTGGAGGTCGCTTCGGCTGAGGCTCAGCGCGAATGCGTGGTGGCCGGGCTGGGCATGGCGCTGTTGACGCGCCACGCCGTGAGCCGGGAACTGTCGTCCGGCGCACTCGTCGAGCTGCCGGTGGAGGAACTGCCGCTGTACCGCAGTTGGTGCCTGGTGCAGGCCCGGGCTAAACGCCTGTCACCCGTGGCGCACGCCTTCCTGGCGTTCGTGCGCGGCGAACGCGCTCAGATCAGCGCCCTGGTTGAGCGTTTCGACGGGAAGCCGCCGGCGTTGCCTGCCAGTAATTGAATTCTGCGGCGTCAGGGAATTCGCTGATTTCAGCCAGGAGCTGGCGCTGTTCGTAGCGGTCTTCGATCGCACGACGAAACGCCATGCGGCGCTGGTCTTCTTGCTGACGACGGGTTTTGACGGCGCTGCGTTCTTCGTAGGACTGGGTCATATCGAGACTCCCAAGACGTATACGGGAGCTTTACGATGCAGGCACGGGATGACCGTTTGGCGGCGCGTGGATGACAGAACAATGAATTCGGAGCGACCACCGCCCTGTGGTGAGCACGCCTGCGCCTGGCCACAGAAGCTTCGGCCCTCAGAACTCAGTCATCCAGCGCCTTCACCGACTTGGGCGACAAACGCAGGCTGCGCAAACTGCGCTTCACGCTCTTGAGATGATTGACCAGGCTCGGCCCGCGGGCCATGGCAACGCCCATCGCCAACACGTCGATCACCACCAGGTGGGCGATGCGCGAGGTCAACGGGGTGTAGATTTCGGTGTCTTCGTGCACGTCGATTGCCAGGTTCACCGTGGAGAGTTCCGCCAGGGGCGTCTGGCTCGGGCACAAGGTGATCAGCGAAGCGCCGCTCTCGCGCACCAGGTTGGCGGTGATCAGCAAGTCCTTGGAGCGTCCCGACTGCGAGATGCAGATAGCAACGTCGGTGGGTTTCAAGGTCACGGCCGACATCGCCTGCATGTGCGGATCGGAATAGGCCGCCGCCGTCAGCAGCAGCCGGAAAAACTTGTGCTGGGCATCGGCGGCCACCGCGCCTGACGCGCCGAAGCCATAAAACTCCACGCGCTGGGCCTGGGACATCGCCGTGACGGCTTTCTGCAAGGCCACAGGGTCGAGCTTCTCGCGCACCTCCATCAAGGTGTGGAGGGTGGTGTCGAAGATTTTCAGGCTGTAGTCGGCGACCGAATCGTCTTCGTGGATCGCAAACTGGCCGAAGCTGGCACCGGCCGCGAGGCTTTGCGCCAGCTTCAGTTTCAGGTCCTGGAACCCCGAGCAGCCGATGGCCCGGCAGAAGCGCACGATGGTCGGTTCGCTGATGCCTACGCTGTGGGCAAGGTCTGCCATGGAGCTGTGCATGACGGCCGCAGGGTCGAGCAGCACGTGATCGGCGACCTTCAGCTCCGATTTGCGCAGCAGGTGGCGTGACTGGGCGATGTGTTGCAACAGGTTCAAAGGGCTGGACTCTTGTTATTGGCAGGTGCCGGGATGTAGCAAGCTTGTAGTTATACTACAAGAATTGGCTTTTTGCCTGCCCTAAACGTAACTGAATCACCGCGCTGCGCCTTTGTTTTAGCCGAAGATCCCCGATGTAGCCACCTAAGCGTGGCGCCGCGCGATCGCCTGGCGGCGGTTCCGCCCGTCCCTGCGCTGCCGACCGTCGCTCACGCGGTTAACGGTCAACTGTCTAGTTGCAAGTTACTGTATTGGCCTGGAAGTTTACTGCGTCGATTAAAGCCCGAATAAATCAACTTACAAATGAAACAGCCTGGGTGATTTCTCATTCTTGGTCGGATGGTTATATTGAGTCCGCAGGAAGCCAATACATTCTCAAAGGAGTGACACCATGAACATTAAAACCAAAGACTGGACCGCACACATCAACCGCATGCCCGGCGACGCTTTCTTCCGTACCAACGGCACCGTTACCGTGCCCCACGCCGGCGTTACACCGAAGCTGGAGCGCAGCCTGGTACAAGACAAGTCCTTCGACCTGCGCCTGGAGTTAAAACTTGAAACTTCTGACGGCATGCACTTGCAAGTCATTACCGACAAACCTGTCGAATATAAAGTCAGTGGCAATTCCAATGTAACCGGCGTCAGTATTTTCTACGAAGGCGAATTATTGCACCATATCGATAACGTTCTGATTACCGATTAAAAAACAGCGCTTCCTGACTTCCCGCCAACTTAATAAAGGGTTGGTGGGAAGTTCCCCGTACAATCAGTGCTGAGCCCTCAACAAGTCCCCAAGCCCTTGCGCCTCGATCGGCTGGCTGATCAGGTAGCCCTGCACCTCATCGCACTGCTCGTTCCTGAGAAACGCCAACTGATCTTCCCGCTCCACGCCTTCGGCCACTACCTTCAACGACAAGCCATGTGCCATGGCGATGATTGCCCGGGTGATCGCCGCATCCTCACTGCCCTCCCCCAACCCGCGAATGAAGGCCTGATCGATCTTCACGTAGTCCACGGGAATCCGCTTGAGATAGCTTAAGGACGAATAGCCCGTGCCAAAGTCGTCGATCGCCAGCGTCACGCCCAGGTCGCGCAGTTGCTGGAACGTAGCGATGATATGTTCGACGCTGTCGAGCAATTGGCTCTCGGTCAGTTCCAGCTCCAGATACCGAGGCTCCAGCCCGGTTTCCTCCAGCACCTGCCGTACCAGGCTGACCAACTTGCCCTGGCGCAACTGATGCACCGACAGGTTGACCGATACCCTGATCGGCGCGAGCCCCTGGCGCTGCCATTCACACGCCTGCCAGCACGCCTGGCGCAACACGAACTCGCCAATCGGCCCGATCAGCCCGGTTTCCTCGGCCAGCCCGATGAAGTCGCCCGGCGGGACCCGCCCCATGGCTGGATGGTCCCAGCGCACCAACGCCTCCGCGGCATTCAGGCGGCCGGTGGCCAGGCACAATTTGGGTTGATAGAAGACCTTCAGTTGCTGCTCTTCAAGGGCCTTGCGCAGCTGGTTCTCCAACTGCAGGCGCTCCAGGGTGCTGGCCTGGAGGCTGTCGGTGTAGAACTGGAAGTTGTTGCCGCCCAAGTGCTTGGCATGTTGCATGGCCATGTTCGCCTGGCTGACCAGTGCGGAGACTTCCCGCGCATTGTCGGGCAGCAGGCTGATGCCAATGGACGCGCTGACCACCAGCTCATGGCCTTCGATGGTCAGCGGCAAGCGCAACTTGGCCGACAGCCGCGTGGCGACCCGCGCCAGGCTGGAGAGATTGCCATAGGCATCGAACAGTACGCCGAACTCATCGCCGGACAAGCGGGCAATGGTGTCGGCCTCGGGCAGCGCATTGATCAGGCGACGGGCCATTTTCTGCAGCAACTGGTCGGCGATGTCGTGACCCAGGCTGTCGTTGAGCAATTTGAAGCGGTCCAGATCGATGTGCAGCAGCGCCAGGCTGCGCCGTCCACCCTGGCGTACCCGCTGATGCGCTTCCTGCAAGCGTTCGCGAAACAGTGAACGGTTCGCCAGCCCGGTCAATTCGTCGTAGTGAGTCAGGTAGCGCATCCGCTCTTCGGATTCGCGCCGCGCTGAAAGATCGGCAAAGAAGCCGACGATATGGCTGACATTGCCCCGGGCATCACGCACCACGTTCAGGTGCAGCCACTGCGGATACAGCTCGCCGTTGGCCCGCGCTTCCACCAGTTCGCCCTGCCAGGTGCCATGTTGCTTGAGCGACTGGCGGATGACCGGGTAGTGCCGGCGTGCGTCGCGACTGCATGGCAGATCCACCACATTGCGGCCGAGTATGTCGTCGATGCTGAAGCCGGTCACCCGGGTGAAGGCCTGGTTCGCGGCCAGCAGCACGAAGCCCGGATCGAAAATCACGATGCCTTCGCTGGCGGCCTCGAACACCGTGGCCGCCAGTTGCCGCTGTTGCTCCTGCTCCTTGGTAGCGCTGATGTTTCGCCGCGTGCCGACCATGCGCAACACCCGACCGCCAGCGCTGCGCTCCACGGCCCGGCCACGGTCTTCGATCCAGACCCAGTGACCGTCGCCGTGACGCACGCGGTACTCGATCTGGTAATCCTCGCTGCGGCCCTTGAGGTGCTCGACGAGGGCCCGCTTGAGGGCCGGCAGGTCCTGGGGATGCAAGCGCGGGGTGAGATGGCTGAGCATTGCCGTGACGTACTCGGGCTCCAGGCCGAACAATTCCTTGAGCTGGGTGTGGTGGACTTCGTCGGTTTGCAGATTCCAGTCCCACAACCCCAGCTCACTGGCCTTGAGCGCGAGGGCCAGGCGCGCCTCGCTCTTGCTCAGGGCCTGGCTGGCCAGCTCCAGCTCGTGGCTGCGTTGCGCGACCCGTGCCTCCAGGCCAACCTGGGCGGCCCGCAATTTGTCTTCCGCCGTGCGACGTTGCTCGACCTCGCGGGCCAGTGCCTCGTTGAGCTGCCCGCCGCGGGCTTGCGCCTGTTGCAAGTGTTCGATCAGCGCCTGGTTCTGGAACCGCCGCAGCAGGCCGTTCTGGATCAGCCGATTGACCTGCCAGGCCACGACACTCAGCGAAACCAGCACCACCAGTCCAAGCCAACCCCAGCCGTGCTGCTGCTCATCACCGCCCCAGAAGAGATAGCCGATGGCCGGCAACAGGCACGGCAGGGTAAATGACAGGAAGGCTGGAAGGCTCACGGCATAGGCGACACTGGCCGAGAGCGTGGCGGCGCCGATCAGGCCGAATACCCAGGCCTGCTGCTGGAAGCTGTCGGCCGGCACCAACGCGATGCCAGCACCGGCCAGGGTCAGGCCGGTCATCGCCGAGCCCAGCAGGAACATGCGCAACCAGATCGGGTGTGCCTGGCGGCTGGGTATCGCCGAGTCGAACGCGGCGACCTGGATCACCCGCAACGCGACCAGCGACAGCAACCAGACCAGCCAGACGCTGACCAGGAAATAGCGCCGGGGCTCCCACAGCAGCGCGGCGCAGACCAGGCCATTGATCAACATGAACAGCGTAGGCAGCAGCGAGCCCTGGTACAGCAACCGTGTACGCTCTACCGCCATCTCCGTGGCGTACTGCTTGCGAATGACCCGCGGCTCCACACAAGGGCCCGCCAGATCGGAATTAAGGGTCATAGGCACTGTTCTTGTTCTTATTCAGAGGGCACGGAGAACCCGAAAACGAGCACCGAGCATACACAAGCCCGAGGCCATCCCACACTGCTCCAGCTCATAAAAATACGGAAAATACTCGCCTGTTCCTCACCCCGCGGCCTCTGCAAGCGAGCACTGACAACGGCTGCAGCCCATGACCAACCGGTCATCCTCAAACGATCTTTCATCGGCTCAGGCGAAGCGGAGTTTGCCCGGGGTGGCGCCGCACCCTAGAATGCCCCGATGCGCGATGATCTCTCCCTTCTGCTGAATTCCCTCAACGATGCCCAACGCCAGGCCGTAGCCGCCTCCGTGGGTCGTCAGTTGGTCCTGGCCGGTGCTGGCTCCGGTAAAACCCGAGTGCTGGTGCACCGTATCGCCTGGTTGATCCAGGTCGAGAACGCCTCGCCTCATTCGATCCTGTCGGTGACCTTTACCAACAAGGCCGCGGCCGAGATGCGGCATCGCATCGAGCAGTTGATGGGCATCAACCCCGCCGGCATGTGGGTCGGTACCTTCCACGGCCTGGCGCACCGCTTGCTGCGGGCCCATTGGCAGGAAGCCGGCCTGAGCCAGACCTTCCAGATCCTGGACAGTGACGACCAGCAACGCCTGGTCAAACGCGTGATCCGCGAACTGGGCCTGGACGAGCAGCGCTGGCCGGCCCGCCAGGCCCAGTGGTTCATCAACGGCCAGAAGGACGAAGGCCTGCGCCCGCAACACATCCAGGCCAGCGGCGACCTGTTCCTGGCGACCATGCGCAGCATCTACGAAGCCTACGAGGCGGCCTGCCAGCGCGCCGGGGTCATCGACTTCTCCGAGCTGCTGCTGCGGGCGCTGGACCTGTGGCGTGATCATCCCGGCCTGCTGGAGCACTACCAGAAGCGTTTCCGCCATGTGCTGGTGGACGAGTTCCAGGACACCAACGCCGTGCAATACGCGTGGTTGCGCCTGCTCGCCAAGGGTGGAGACAGCCTGATGGTGGTGGGCGACGACGACCAGTCCATCTACGGCTGGCGCGGTGCCAAGATCGAGAACATCCACCAGTACTCGGCGGACTTCCCGGACGCCGAAGTCATCCGCCTGGAACAGAACTACCGCTCCACCGCCGGTATCCTCAAGGCCGCCAACGCCCTGATCGCCAATAACACCGGGCGCCTGGGCAAGGAACTGTGGACCGACGGCGGCGAAGGCGAGGCCATCAACCTCTATGCCGCCTTCAACGAACACGATGAAGCCCGCTATGTGGTGGAAACCATCGAGAGCGCGTTGAAAACCGGGCTGGCGCGCAGCGACATCGCCATCCTGTACCGCTCCAACGCCCAGTCGCGGGTGCTGGAAGAGGCCTTGCTGCGCGAACGGATCCCGTACCGCATCTATGGCGGCCAGCGCTTCTTCGAACGCGCCGAAATCAAGAACGCCATGGCCTACCTGCGCCTGATCGAAGGCCGCGGCAACGACGCGGCCCTGGAGCGGGTGATCAACGTGCCGACGCGAGGCATTGGCGAAAAGACCGTCGAAGCGATTCGCGATCACGCACGCCACAGCCATGTGTCCATGTGGGAGGCCATGCGCCAGTTGGTGGCCAACAAGGGCGTCACCGGGCGCGCGGCCGGCGCACTGAAGGCGTTCATGGACCTGATCGAAGACCTTGCCGCCAAGTGCGTGGAGATGCCGCTGCACCTGATGACCCAGACCGTCATCGAACAGTCCGGCCTGATCGCCTACCACGAAGCGGAAAAAGGCGAGAAAGGCCAGGCTCGGGTGGAAAACCTTGAGGAACTGGTCAGCGCGGCACGCAACTTCGAGAACACCGAGGAAGACGCGGAGCTATCACCCCTGGCGGCGTTCCTCGGGCATGCCTCCCTGGAAGCCGGCGACACCCAGGCCGACGAGCACGAAGACAGCATCCAGTTGATGACCCTGCACAGCGCCAAGGGCCTGGAATTCCCCTACGTGTTCCTGGTGGGCATGGAGGAAGGCTTGTTTCCCCACAAGATGAGCCTGGAAGAACCCGGACGCCTGGAAGAGGAACGGCGTCTTGCCTACGTCGGCATCACCCGGGCCATGCAGAACTTGGTCATGACCTATGCCGAGACCCGACGCTTGTATGGCAGCGAGACCTACAACAAGGTGTCGCGCTTCGTACGTGAAGTGCCCAAGGGCCTGATCCAGGAAGTGCGCCTGTCCAACAGCGTCAGCCGGCCGTTCGGCGGCCAGTCGCAAGGCACCAGCAGCCTGTTCGGTGGCAGCGATATCCCGGAAACCGGCTTCAGCCTCGGCCAGGCCGTACGGCATTCGGTGTTCGGCGATGGAGTGATCCTCAACTTCGAAGGCGCCGGCGCCCAGGCCCGGGTGCAGGTGAACTTCAGCGAAGGCAGCAAATGGCTGATGCTGGGGTATGCCAAGCTCGAAGCGATCTGAACCGGCCACAAAGCGGGTCTTTCCCTGTAGGAGCGAGCAGGCTCGTTCCTACAGCAAGGTTGCCTTCAGTTCTCCGACAGAACTTATGCATCTTTCCTACAGCCAAAAGCGAACAAGCCCTCTTGCGCGATTGAAGCTGAACCTCACCTGTCGCGCAAAAGCCCGAAACACTCTGCCGCTAGCCAGCACCACTTCACCTGTGCAACATGGCGCGTGTGCTATTCACAAATGGGAATGCCTTTATATGAAACGTTTTCTTAGCATCGCCATGGCGCTGTGCATTGGCCTGACGATGGCCATCGATGCCAACGCCGCCAAGCGCTTTGGCGGTGGTAAAAGCTCGGGGGCCGCTCCGACTCACCAAACCAGCCAGATGGCGCCTTCTTCGGCAGCCGGTTCCACGGCGGCCACCGCCGGTGCGGCCGGTGCCGCTGGCGCTGCCACCAAGGCCAGCGGCGCTTCGCGCTGGCTCGGCCCATTGGCCGGCATCGCCGCCGGTGGCCTGCTCGCCTCCATGTTCATGGGCGACGGCTTCCAGGGTATGCAGATCTTCGACATCCTGATCATGGCGGTCATCGCCTTCCTGGTGTTCCGCTTCATCGCCGCCCGCCGTCGCAAGCAGCAGGAGCAGTTCGCTCCGGCCGGCGCGCCGATGCAGCGTGAAGTGTTCAACCAGCAACCCGCTGGCGGTTCGATCTTCGGTGGTTCGGCAGCGCCCGTGGCGGCCCGTCCGGTCATCAACGCACCCGCCTGGTTCAACGAACAGCGTTTCGTCGAAGCTGCCCGCAGCCACTTCCAGGCCCTGCAGGAGCATTGGGACGCGAACGAAATGGACAAGATCGCCGAATTCGTGACCCCACAGCTGCTGGAGTTCCTCAAGCGCGAGCGTGCCGAGTTGGGTGACGGCTTCCAGTCCACTCACATCGACAACCTGCACGTGCAGTTGGACGGCGTCGATGATCGTGCCGACAAGACCATCGCCACCCTGACCTTCAGCGGCGTGTCGAAAAACTCCCGCTTCGACCAGGGCGAAGCGTTCAGCGAAAGCTGGAACATGGAACGTGCCCAGGGCGATGACCAGCCTTGGCTGGTAGCCGGTATCCGCCAGAACAGTTGAACCTTGGCGCGTTTTGCATGTTGAAATAAAAGAACCCCGGCCCCGGCCGGGGTTTTCTATTTCGCGGTTGCATCTATAGCGAGCTACTGTATAAACCGCTCCATACAAAACCGCGCCATCGAGAAAGAGGATCCCCGGACGTGGAAGAAATCATCGAACAATTGCGTGAAGCCAACGAACCCGTGCCGGTTCCGCTGGAGTTGCCCGACGAAGACCTGCTGGTAGAGATCGAAGAGCAGCTGTTCATCGATATCCCGTTCGTCTTCAGGGAGTTTTTGCTGACCGTCAGCGATGTCGTCTACGGCAGCCTGGAGCCGGTCACCGTTACCGACCCACAGTCACACACCTACCTGCCGGAAGTGGCTGCCAATGCCTGGGACGCCGGCGTCGACCGCAGCCTGATTCCGATCTGCCAGGATGGCGACGATTACTACTGCGTCGAAGAAGACGGCACCGTGGTGCTGTGGCAAGCCGAAGAAGAACTGATCGCCGAGGAAACCTGGGAATCGGTCTGGCACTGGGCCCGGGACGTCTGGCTGGAAAGCTGATCGACGCTCGCCGCGGCCAATCAATGCCCGGACGACTCCTTGTGATTGTCCAGGGTTTCGAGCAAGGCCACCTGCATCCGTGTGTGCAGGCGCACGAACCAGCGCCAGAGCAGCGCGGCCACGCCGATGGCCACCACGGCGATCAGAACCAGTAGCTTGTTGGTCGGCAAAATGCTGGCCGACAAGGCTGCCAATAGCAGGAAAATCATCAGCAACGAAAGAATCGGGATCACTTCGGCGATCACCCGACGCACGCGCTGGGTGTGACGGCCGGCCATCTCCGGCTTCACGCCCAGCTCTGCCAGCAGCATCGACAGCGCCTTGAGCTTGCGGTACGCGGCAATCAGGAACGGCAGCGACAACAGCAACGCCCCTCCCCAGATCAACGCTTTTTGCCAGCTTGGGTCACTGATCCAAGCTTGCAGGTAAGCCGACATGCCTTCGGCAAAATAACCACCCGAGACAAAGATCGCGATCACCAGCGCCAGATTGACGCCCACCTGGAGCAGAATCCGTCGGATCATCGAAGCCACCATCGCCCCCTCGCCTTGGGGCTGGATGCTGCGCAACCACTCACCGTACATCCCCAGTACCCGCGTCAGACGTTTCGGCATGACGGTCGCCAACCTTACGGACAGCGGGTCGGCGGCTCGGATCAGGTAAGGCGTCATCAGCGTGGTCAGGACCGAAACGGCGACCGCGACCGGATAGAGGAAATCGCTGGTGACCTGCAGGGTCATCCCCAACGAAGCGATGATGAAAGAAAATTCGCCGATCTGTGAAAGCCCCATCCCAACTCGCAACGAGGTACGCCCGTCGTTCCCGGCGATAAAGGCGCCGAGCCCGCAGGACAGCATCTTGCCCAGCACCACTGCGGCGGTGATCACGGCAATCGGCCAGGCGTACTGCAGCAATATGGCCGGATCGAGCATCAAGCCAATGGCCACAAAGAAAATCGCACTGAAGAGATCGCGCACCGGCTCTACCAGCCGCTCGATTTTCAGCAACTGCCGCGACTCGGCCATGATCGCGCCGATCAGGAAGGCCCCGAGCACCATGCTGTATTCCAGCTTCACCACCAGCAGGCAGAAGCCGAAACACAGGCCCAGCACGGTAATCAACAGCATCTCGTTGCTGTCGAACTTTGCCACATAGGCCAGCAGCCTCGGCACCAGCAGGATGCCGATCACCAGCGCGACAATCATGAACAACGACAACTTGCCGACCGTGGAAAACACCTCGCCAGAGCTCACCGTGCCGCTGACGGCAATACTCGAGAGCAAGGCAATGATGCCGATGCCCAGGATGTCCTCGACGATCAGGACGCCGAAGATCAGCTGGGCGAAACGTTCATTCTTCATCTTCAGGTCGTTGAGGGCCTTGACGATGATGGTCGTCGAGGAAATGGCCAGGATCGCGCCCAGGAACAGCGAGTCCATGGTGCTCCAGTCAAACCAGCGCCCTATTTCGTAGCCGATCCAGATCATCAGTACAATTTCGAGGAATGCCGCGATGAACGCGGTAGCCCCAACCTTGAACAGCTTGCGCAGGCTGAACTCCAGGCCCAGGCAAAACATGAGGAAGATCACCCCCAGCTCGGCCAGGGTCTTGATCGTGTCTTCGTCGTGGATGAAGCCGAATGGCGGCGTGTGCGGGCCGATGATGAAACCGGCGACGATGTAGCCCAGCACTACCGGTTGCTTGAAACGGTGGAAGAGTACAGTCACCACCCCCGCTACCATCATGATGATCGCCAGATCCTGGATAAAACTGATGGCATGCATGGCGCGGCTCCCTGTTCCCGATGACCCAACGCAGGGCTGGATAAGTCCGTTTCAGTTGTAGGAAATGCCCTCACATGGGCTTTTTGAAGGGTAACACCGCGACTTCCGACAAAAAGACGGTGCAATATAAGGAAACAGATCCATCGGCGCGTGACGGCAAACACAGGCCCAGCGTCCCGATATCGGTGGTATGCAAAGTGTGTCGCCTGCAGCCTCCCCATGAGCGCCCGTAGAGGTGCCTTCCTACATCGCTGCCTTGAACCGTGAGTACGTTATGGAACCCGGAAACGCCCAACTGTCGATGACGGTGTTGATGACCCCCGATATGGCCAACTTCTCTGGCAATGTCCATGGCGGTACCCTGCTCAAATACCTCGACGAAGTCGCCTACGCCTGTGCCAGCCGCTACGCCGGGCGCTACGTGGTGACGTTGTCGGTTGACCAGGTGATTTTCCGTGAGCCGATTCATGTCGGCGAGCTGGTGACCTTCCTCGCGTCGGTGAACTACACCGGTAACACGTCGATGGAAGTCGGCATCAAGGTCGTGACCGAGAACATTCGTGAACGCTCGGTGCGCCATACCAACAGCTGCTTCTTCACCATGGTCGCGGTGGACGATCAGCGCAAACCCGCTGCCGTCCCGCCACTGCAACCGCAGAACAGCGAGGAGAAGCGCCGCTTCGAACAGGCCAAACAACGTCGCCAGATCCGCCAGGAACTGGAAAAACGTTATCAGGAGATCAAGGCCGACGGGCCGTAACGGCACCGCAGAAAAGATGGGAGCGGGCTTGTCCGCTCCCACAAAGCACGCAGCAGCCTGGGGGTGATCAGAGGCTGATCGGCACCGCCTCGAAGCGCACACGCGGATGGGCGATGCGGTCCTGGGCGCGAACCAGCTCCAGCTCGTAACTGGCGCATGCCTGGGTTTCCAGCAGCACCTCATGAACAGCGGCGGCGGTGAACTCGAAGGCCGCCACCAGGCTGTCCCCCAACAGTATCCGCGCCAGGAACAGCCCCGACGTCAGGTCACCCACGCCCACCGGCTGACGCGGGAAGGCCAGCAGCGGCCGGCGCAGGTGCCAACTGCCATCGGCGGTCACCAGCAGCATTTCAAAACTGTCTTCAGGCTTGCCAGGGTAGGCTAGGTGCTTGACCAGCACCGCCTTAGGCCCACGGATCAGCAACGCCCGGGCCATGGCCAGACAATCGAGTAATGACTGCGCCTTGCGTCCCGAGAAACTGTCCAGCTCCAGTTGGTTCGGGCACATGAGGTCCGCCACGGCAGCGGCTTCTTCCAGCAGAAACGCGCTCACCTCGGGCGCCACGATGCAGCCCTTCTCAGGATGCCCCATGACCGGATCGCACAGGTACAACGCCTTCGGATTGGCCGCCTTGATCCGCGCGACACCGGTCAGAATCGCCCGCCCCTGGGCGGCGCTGCCCAGGTAGCCAGACAGCACCGCGTCGCATTGACCCAACTCACCGATGGCCGCGATGCCCTCCACCAGGGCCGGGATCTGCTGCGGCGCCAGCACCTCTCCGGCCCATTGGCCGTACTGGGTGTGATTGGAAAACTGCACGGTGTTGAGCGGCCAGACATTGACCCCGACCCGCTGCATCGGAAACACGGCGGCGCTGTTGCCGGCATGACCGAATACCACATGAGACTGGATGGCAAGCAGATGAGGTGTACGTTTCATGCGGGAGGTTTCCGTAAAACGATTGAAATTCAAGCCGCGCAGTATGCGACTAAACGCAGCCTGTACGACAGACCGGCGACACAGTTAAGCTGATGGCAACTTGTTGGAGCACTTCGTTCATGCTGACCCTTGGAAACATCTTCGTGCTGATGCTGCTGGCCACCGGCGGCGCCTGGCTGTGGCACAACCATGGTTTGCGTGAACGGGCGCTGGCAAGGGTCATGCAGCATTGCGCCCAGCTCAAGATCGAATTGCTCGACGGCAACGTGGCACTGAAGAAGATCGGGTTCGTGAAGGACGCCAACGGCCGACGACGCTTGGCGCGTATTTATAACTTCGAATTCACTGTCACGGGCGAAACCCGCCACTCGGGCACCATTACCCAGTTCGGCGCCCACAGTGCGCACATCGAACTGGCGCCCTACCCGATGCCATTCGAAGAAACCCCACCCGCACCGATCGAACCGGTCCAGACCCGGCCCAGGGCCGAAGTCATTGAACTGAGCCAGTGGCGACAGGAACACAACAAGTGGAAGCCCTGAACCAGCGCAGGTTCAGAGGCACCGGCATGTCGCCAGACCGGCCTGCAACATAGCCACGTCTTGCGGCCTGTCAAAGATCAGCTCGACCCGTGAATCCTGTCGCCATTCGCCGGGGTGCCAGTGCGGCGTCGCCCCTTCCACCGCGTTGGCCGACCACCAACCGTCGGCGCCGTGGATCACCATCTTCGCCCGCTTCCAGGCGCAGCTTTGCAGCCACTGGATCACCGCCGCCGTATCGAACCGTTGGCTGGGGTGCCAGCGCCACCCGATGCTCCAGGCAGTCTCTTGCTGTTGGAACAGGCAAATCGGCAGCGATGGGTCGCTCCAGACTGCCGGCAGCGCACCCACGCCATGGGGCAGTTTCGGATGAGCCACGGCCTCGCGCCCTCGAGCGGCCAGCCCCGGCAATCGATCAAGGGGCAACGCCGCGTGTTGGGTCCAGTGCAGCGCGCGCCCAGGCAATTGCCCGGCCACACGTTCGCGATCAGCTTGTGTGAGGGTCTCGGACTTGTTCAGTACCAGTAATCCCGCATCCGCCAGGGTTTCCAGCTGGGCGTCGGGCACTGGCCTGCCGTCCGCCAGCGCCCGCGCATCGAGCACCAACACGCAGGGTTGCACCGCCAGCACGCCGAGCCATGGCGCCTCGTTCAATTGCTGCATCAACTGCACGGGATGGCCCAGGCCCGAGGGCTCGATGAACAACCGGTCCGGTCGCGCCTTGCGCAGCAGTCGACCCAGGCCGATCTGGAACGGCACGCCGTTGACGCAACACAGGCAACCCCCGGCCACCTCGCCCAGTGCGATACCATCGGCAGCTCGGGTCAGCAGCGCGGCGTCCAGGCCGATCTGGCCGAACTCGTTGATCAGCACCGCCCAGCGCTCGTTGGCCGGACGCTGGGCCAGCAACTGCTGGATCAGGCTGGTCTTGCCGGCGCCCAAGGGACCGGCGATGACATGGGTGGGAATGTGCTGCAACATAATCGACGGCTTTCGATGGAGGTGAAGATGCGGATGATGGGCGGGTTGTTGCTGGCGCTGGCGTCAAGCCAGGTGCTGGCCCAGGCTTGCGTGGTCCACAGCCAGGCGGAACGGCTGGATGTGAAAGTCTGCCAGCAGAACCGCAACATCCCAGCGAAGCTGTTCGCCGACGGTTTCTGCCAACCCAACCTTGCTGGCCAGAAAGTCGACGTGCAGTACGTTGATCAATGCCCTGGCGGCGCGTTCGGCATTTGCAGCAACGCCCAAGTCGCCAATATGCCTTATCGCCAGGATATTCACTATTACGGCGTGGCCACCGATGCCGCGTACCTCAAGCCATTTTGCCAGGGGCAGAACCAGGGCACCTGGCTCGCCCCTTAAGCCAGCCAATCCAGCGTGAGGATCAGCCGGCGCTGCCCCGGGGCAAGCGCCGGCGAGCGATGAATCAGGCCCCGGCCTTCGTTGCCGTGCCATTTCTCGCCCTTCAGCAAGCCCACGTCACCGCTGCGAAACTGCTGGATGAGGCGTGGATCGCCAGGCTCCGCCGCGGGCTCGGCAAGCCGTCGCCGATCCATTGCGCCTTCCTCAAGCCACTGGCTGCCAACGCCCGCATACGTGGTCAACAATCGCACCGGCACGTGATCCACGTGAAAGCGCGGGCACATGGCCTTGTCCAATGTCCGCAGGCGCAGGCCGACACGCCGCGCGCCCAGCAAGCACGCAAACGCACTGACCAGCCAGGCGACGTCAGCGATGAACCCATCGTGGCCTTGCAGATCCACGAAGCCTGCGGCCAGGCCGGCCAGGTTTGGCGCGGTCTCGTCGTCCGGTATTTCAAGCACCCGTGATTCGGCGAGAGGTTGGTCCATCGACAGCACCATCGCCGCAAAATCGCTGATGTGCGCGGGAAGCTGGCGCTGCCACACCGCCAGGTTGGTGTCGTCGGCCAAGACCTGGGCCAGCGTCTGCGGGGTATCACCTTGCACCTGGCGCGTCACGACGCAGTGCAGCAGTGGCGCCGCCATCACGCTGCAACCTCGTCATGCCAGGTGCCGAACGGGTCCGGCAACCGACGCCACGCCTCGACACCGAGGGCCATTTCCGCATCGGTCAGCAGACAGGCGTCCAGTTCGGCGGTGAGTCGGGCAAAATCGAGGCCCTGGCCGATGAAGACCAGTTCCTGGCGACAGTCGCCCGTGGCGGCGAGCCAATGGTTCATGATCGCCGCGGTGCTTTCCGGGTCCTGTGGCCACTGGTCCTTGGGGACGAAGCGCCACCAGCGTCCGGCAAAGCCATGCCGCATCAAACCGCCCGCCTGGGACCAACTGCCCGCCTCCTCAGGTTTGCTGGCCAACCAGAAGAAGCCCTTCGAACGTAGGAGTTTACCCTGGGTCCATGGCCGGTCGATGAAGTCGAAAAAGCGCTGGGGATGAAACGGCCGGCGCGCCCGGTAGGCTGTCGAGGCAATGCCGTACGCCTCGGTTTCCGACACATGTTCGCCACGCATTTCTCGGAGCCAGCCGGGGGCCTGGGCGGCGCGCTCAAAGTCGAACAGGCCGGTGTCGAGGATTCGCCCCAAAGGCACCTGCCCCATCGTCATGGGAATGACCTGCGCCTGGGCATTGAGGCGTTGCAGGATCGCCATCAGTTCTTCCCGCTCGTCACGACTGATCAGGTCGATCTTGCTGATCAGAATCACATCGGCAAACTCGACCTGCTCAATCAGCAGGTCGGTGATGGAGCGTTCGTCCTCCTCCCCCAATGTTTCTCCTCGGGATGCGAGGCTCTCGGCGGCTTGATAATCCAGTAGGAAATTCACCCCATCCACCACCGTTACCAGGGTGTCGAGCCGGGCAACATCGGCCAGGCTCCGACCTTGGTCATCACGGAAGGTGAAGGTTTCAGCCACCGGCAACGGTTCGGAGATACCGGTGGATTCGATCAGCAGATAATCGAAACGCCCTTCCCTGGCGAGGCGGCCAACCTCCTCCAACAAATCCTCGCGAAGGGTGCAGCAAATGCAGCCATTGCTCATTTCCACGAGTTTTTCCTCAGCGCGGTTAAGTGTCACATCGCGCTGGACTTCGCTGCCATCGATGTTGATCTCGCTCATATCGTTGACGATCACCGCGACTCGCAGATTATCTCGATTGCGCAGGACATGGTTGAGCAAGGTACTTTTTCCGGCGCCGAGAAATCCGGAGAGCACAGTGACGGGAAGGCGATTGGGCATGGGGTCTATCCTCATCGGGCAACCCGCCTGGGTCACGACGGACGCGCGCAACGGCCCGTCCTCGGACCCAGGCGAGTCTTAGGTATATTTATGTTATAGTATAACGATATCCTCCTGCCACCCCCCGTCTTCCGAGAACGCGCCATGGTTAAACCTCTGCGATTCGTCGTAGCGAGCACATTGCTGCTATGGACTCTGGGCGCAGCCTCGGCACAAAGTCCGCTGCTGGCGACCTGTACACGCAGCGCAAATTTGCTGGCGTGCGTAGATGGGCAAGGCAATGCCTACAGCGTCATGACAGCTGGAAAGACGGTCTACTTGCGCGGATTTGAAATGGCCAGCCGGCGCTACTGGGCGCAAACCAATGATCGGTATGGTCAGCTCACCTTCTTCACAGGCGTAGCCTCCAACGGCGAAAGTTGGGTGGGTTACAGCCGGCGTGTGGGATGGACAACGATCAACCGTTTCGCCAGCTCAGGCGGCAGCGCTGGCGCATTTATCTGCGGTCGCCTCAACGGTTGCCAGAACTCAATGCCTTGATGTTTCACGTGGAACGCAGGCACATGAAACTCCGTTCATGAACAAAGAGTGTTCGAATTTTATGTAATACTATAACATCAACTTTGAACACATCACGGACTTCGACCATGAATGCGTTAACACTGCCAGACGTGGCTGCGCAGGTTTCACGCGAAACCCTTCCCCTCGATTGGGTGGGAATGTGCGGCATCGCGACCCCGGTTTTGATCAACGGACAACGCCTGGGCGCAACCGCCGATGCAGGTGTCAGCCTGGATGACGGCACCGCTCGGGGCATTCACATGTCTCGCTTGTACGTGGCGCTGGAAACGCTCGAAGACGCACCATTGGCTCCATCACTGATGCGCGAAATCCTCCAGCAGTTCCTCGACAGCCATGAGGGCCTGTCGCGCGCAGCCTCTTTGAGCATTCACACCGATGTGTTGCTCAAGCGACCGGCATTGGTCAGTCCGCTGGCCGGTTGGAAAAGCTACCCAGTAAGCATCGAAGCGCACTTGGAAAATGCAATGTTCCACGTGGAACTGCGCATTCAAATTCCCTATTCCTCCACCTGCCCCTGCTCGGCCGCGCTCGCCCGGCAGTTGATCCAACAACAATTCGTCGACGATTTCGCAAACAAGCGACTCGAGCACGCGGAAGTTCTCGCCTGGCTGGGCTCATCTAATGGCATCGTCGCGACCCCTCACAGCCAACGCAGCACAGCCACCCTGACCCTACGCTTGAACACCGATTGCAACGACATGCCGCTGCTAGCCGTGATCGACAACGCTGAGGCCGCCCTCGGTACGGCGGTGCAAACAGCGGTCAAGCGTGCCGACGAGCAAGCGTTCGCCCTCGCCAACGGTCAGAACCTGATGTTCTGCGAAGACGCCGCCCGGCGATTGAACGCGGCGTTGAGTCCATTACCCAGCATCGTTGCCGGCCAGGTGCAAGTCGTTCATGCCGAAAGCCTCCACGCCCACGATGCCGTCGCCCACAGCCGTTGGCCTCGGGAGGCACCATGATCCGTTGCCAGGATCTGTGCTGGGGTGCTCCCGGACAACCCCTCACTCCGCCGCTGAACATGGAGCGACCGGCTGGCAGCCTGACCGCAATCATCGGTGCCAATGGTTCGGGCAAAAGCAGCCTGTTGAAAGTCCTGGCCGGGCTGCAAAAGCCGCTGTCCGGAAAAGTTGTGCTGGAGGTTCCACGTCGTGGCGGCGTTTCGTTCCTGCCCCAGCAGCAACACCTTGATCGTCAGTTTCCCATCAACGTGCAGGAACTGGTGGCTGCCGGCGCATGGGGAAACAAACACACCCCACTCATTCGTAAGCAGTTGCTGCAAAGCGCACTGGATGATTGGGCACTGACCGGCCTCGAACGCCGACCGTTGATGGCGCTGTCCGGAGGTGAGTTGCAACGCGCCTTGCTCGCCCGCCTGAGCCTGGCCGAAGCGCCGCTGCTGTTGCTTGATGAACCTCATGCTGCCCTTGATGAACAAGGTCAGGCCCTGCTGTGGAAACACATCCACGGCTGGCATGCCGAAGGTCGAACCGTGGTGGTGGTGTGTCATGATCTGGCTGCGGTACGCCAACATATTCCCCAAACGCTGCTGATTAAAAACACGGGTTGCACGCTGGGCCGAAGCGTCGAGCTGATTGCTCAACAACCCTGCGCGTGGGTGGCTTGATGCTCGCGGCCACTCATTTCTGGCAACCGTTCCAGGAGTTCCTCTTCATGCGGCGGGCCTTGCTGGGCGGCCTGGTGCTGGCGTGCAGCACCGCGCCGCTGGGCGTGTTCCTGATCCTGCGTCGCATGAGCCTGATCGGCGACGCCGTGGCCCATGGCATCCTGCCGGGGGCGGCGTTGGGCTTCTGGTTCGCCGGCCTCAGCCTGCCTGCCTTGACAATCGGCGGCCTCGGCGCGGGCTTGAGCATGGCCGGCCTCGCCGCTTGGATCACCCGGCGCACCGGCCTGCGGGAAGACGCCAGTCTTGCGGCGATTTATCCCATCTCACTGGCGGCCGGTGTGTTGATTCTCGGCATCGCCGGCAAGCGTCTGGATCTGCTCCACCTGCTATTCGGCTCGGCATTGGCGGTGGACGGTCCGACGCTTACCGGCATGCTCTGGGTCTCGGGGCTCAGCCTCCTGGCGCTGGCATCGATCTATCGCCCCCTGCTGCTCGATACCCTGGATCCTCTGTTCCTGCAAACCGTCAGTCGTCTTGGCCCGCTGGCCCATGGCGTGTTCCTGACCCTGGTGGTGTTGAACCTAGTGATCGGCTTCCAAGCCATTGGCGCATTGATGGTGGTCGGGCTGATGATGCTGCCGGCCGCCGCATCGCGATTCTGGAGCCGCCGCCTGCCGGTGCTGATGGCTGTGGCCGCGCTCCTGGGCTGTCTATCGGTTTGGCTGGGCCTGTTGTTGTCCTTCCATTTTTCACTGCCCAGCGGGCCATCCATCGTATTGGTGGCCGGCGTGCTGTACCTGCTGTCCGTGGTATTCGGTCCGGTGCACGGCCTTTTCCGCCGCCCACCCTTGCTCACATCCCAATGAGGTGTTTCCCGATGCGCGCTCTACTCGTGCTGTTCAGCCTGATGCTGTCCATGTCTTTATCCGCTGCCGAGAAACTCCAGGTGGTGACCAGCTTCAGCATCCTCGCCGACATGACCCAACAGATCGGCGGCGAACACGTGCACATCACCAACATGGTCGGGCCGGACGCCGATGCGCACACCTACGAACCCACGCCAGACGACGCCAAGGCGCTGCTGCGGGCGAAACTGATCATCAAGAATGGCTTGGGCTTCGAGCCGTGGCTGGATCGCCTGGTCACCAGCACCGAAACCACGGCGCCGGTGATCAGCGCCAGCCGTGGCGTGATCCCGCGCTCGCTGGATGAGGACGGTGAAACCGTTCCCGACCCGCACGCCTGGCATAACCTGGCGAATGCCGAGTTGTACGTGAGCAACATCACCAAGGCACTGGAAGCCGCTGACCCGGCCAACCGTACGGATTACCAACGCAACAGTCAGGCTTACTTGAAAAAGATCTACGCCCTGTTGGCCGAGGCCAAGGCCAAGCTCGGCGCATTACCGCCGGGCAATCGCAAGATCGTGACGTCCCACGACGCCTTTGGTTACCTGGGCCAGGCCTACGGCATCGAGTTCATGGCACCTCAGGGCTTGTCCACCGAACGTGAACCCTCGGCGGCCGAAGTCGCGGCGCTGATTACCCAGATCCGTCAAGCGAACGTCAAAGCGGTGTTCATGGAAAACATCAAGGATGCGCGCCTGCTCAAGCAGATCGCCGACGAAAGCGGCGCCCACATCGGCGGCACGCTGTACTCCGATGCACTCGCCGCCAGTGGCCCGGCCAGCACATTCACCGGTCTGTTCGAGTACAACCTCAACACCTTGTACGAGGCGTTGAGCAAACCCTGATCACATTGCGTCAGGTTTGTGGGAGCTCTCGGCTCCCACAAGGCCATTCATCTTTGGCCCGGCTTTCAAGCCCGCGGCTTGACCGTCCCGCAGTCCTGCCCTAACCACACCGCACGGGTGTCGAGGCTGCCATTCTGCTGGATACCGGTGGCGTTGAAAGTGCCACTCACCTTGGTCGTGAATTCCCGATCACTCTGGAACGTCGCAACACCATTGCCCTGTGCTTTCGGGCAACTGAAGCGGAATTTCCACTGATTGCCGGTCCGCTCGGTGATCTGCTGCTTGCAGCCCGACTGCGGGTCTTGCAAGGGAATATCATTGGTTTGCACCTGTGCCGGGGTCAGGCAGACGCGAATGCCTTTGCCGCCCATGGTAATGCCCTGCTTTTCCAGCATCGCCCGCTGCTCCGGGGTCATCTGATTTTGCACCTGGCCCAGGATCAACTGCAGGTCCGGCAGATTCTGGTTATCGACTTTCATATTGCTGGAGGTCAATTCCCATAATCCCGGCTGAAGCATTTGTGCCTGGGCCGCCACAGATACCGACAACCCCATCGCCATGGCCACACCCAGCAGACGAACATTCATTGCGAAAACTCCAGAGGACAAGTGGCCGTTAGACGCCGCCCACAGGTTTCGGTTCAGGCCCACATGGCTGAATTAAATAGCGACAATCGCCCTGGAACATGGTCTGTTAAGCATTGAAACTTCAGGAGCAAGGCTGCCCCATGGATTATTTCGGCCCGCATATCTTCGGTTACCTGATCGCGTTGCTGCATACCCTGGGCTCCATCGCCGCCGTCCATGCGGTGCTGACCGTACGCACTGCCCAAGGCTCGATCGCCTGGGCCCTTTCCCTGGTGTTCATTCCCTACCTGACGTTGATTCCTTATCTGGTCTTCGGTCGCAGCACCTTCGATGGCTACATCAAGGCGCGGCGGCAGGCCAACGAAGAAATGCGCAAGGCTGTCTCCGAGCTCAACTGGCGCCCATGGGTCGAGGAAGCCCTCGCCGCCCGCGCTTCGCAGGCCTACGCTTCTTTGCGGGCGATGCCCAAACTGGGGCGTACGCCGTGCCTGGCGAATAATCAGCTGCGGTTGCTGGTCAACGGGCAGGCTACATTCGAAGCGATCTTCCAGGCCATCGAAAGCGCGCGCGAGGCGGTGCTGGTCCAGTTTTTCATCATTCACGACGACCGTCTCGGCCGACGCCTGCACGCGCTGCTTTTGAACAAAGCCGCCGAAGGCGTGGCGGTGTACCTGCTCTATGATCGTATCGGCAGCCACTCCCTGCCCCACCAGTATGTTCAAACATTGCGCGATGGCGGTGTCCAGGTAAAAGCGTTCGCCACCCGCAGTGGTTGGCTCAACCGGTTCCAGGTCAACTTTCGAAACCACCGCAAGATTGTCGCGGTGGACGGCGTGGTGGGGTTCGTCGGCGGGCACAACGTGGGCGATGAATACATGGGCGAGCTGCCACCGCTGGCGCCGTGGCGCGATACCCATGTCGAAGTGCGCGGGCCGGTGGTGGCGAGCATGCAGGAATCGTTTGCCGAGGACTGGTTCTGGGCTGCTCGCTCATTGCCGCCGCTGATTTTACCGGACGCCTACCCGGACGACGGTGTGCTCTGCCAACTGCTCGCCAGCGGTCCGGCCGATGCCTATGAGACCTGCTCGCTGTTCTTCGTCGAGGCGATCCACGCGGCCAGTGAACGGGTGTGGATCACCACGCCCTACTTCATCCCTGACGAAGCGGTATTCGCCGCGTTACGCCTGGCAGTACTGCGCGGCGTCGACGTACGCATCCTCCTGCCCTCGCGGCCAGATCACAAGGTGGTCTATGCCGCCTCCAGCCTGTATGCGTTTGAAGCCGTGCGCGCCGGGGTGCGGGTGTTCCGCTACAGCCCAGGCTTCTTGCATCAGAAGGTGGTACTGATCGACCGGGAAATCAGCGCCATCGGCAGCGCGAACCTGGACAACCGTTCGTTCCGATTGAATTTCGAAGTCATGCTGCTGACCGTGGACATCCCGTTCGCCAGCGAAGTCGAGCAGATGCTCGAACGCGACTTCGCCCAGGCCCAGGAAGTCGACAAACAGGAAAGCCGGGAGACCCACCGCCTCCAGAAAGTCGGCATGCGGATCGCCCGGCTTATTTCCCCGATCCTTTAAGGGGTGTAGAGGTCGTCGCGAGTCCAGGGCAGATCGTGGCTACCGTCTGCATGCGTTTTCACCGCAAGGATCTGGTGCAGGTTGATCCAGCCCTTGGCGAACGCGTAGGCGCAGCCGGCCAGGTACAGGCGCCAGATTCGCAATGCCTGCTCCGGCACTTCCTTTGCGGCCGCCGCCAGGTTGTCTTCCAGACGCTCGCTCCAGTGATCGAGGGTGCGCGCGTAATGCAGGCGCAGGCTCTCCACGTCGACGATCTCAAGCCCGGCTTCGCTGATGTGGGCAGCGATCATCGACAGGTGCGGCAACTCGCCATTGGGGAACACATACTTCTCGATGAATTCCCCCGCACCGCGTCCCACCGGACGCCCGTCGGTGTGCTTGGCCGTGATGCCATGGTTCATCACCAGCCCGCCCTCTCGCACAGCCCCAAACAATGTCTTGCAGTACTGCTCGAGGTTCGCGTGGCCGACATGCTCGAACATACCCACGCTGACCACTTTGTCGAAGCGGCCATCCTGGGGCAGGTCCCGGTAGTCCAGCAATTGCAGTTCTACCTGGTCTGACAGGCCCTGCGCCTTGACCCGCTCTCGCGCCAGGTCCAGTTGCGCCTGGCTGAGGGTAATGCCGAAGACCTTGGCCCCGAACTCCCGCGCCGCGTAACGCGCCAACCCACCCCAGCCGCAACCGACGTCCAGCAGGTAGTCGCCGGGTTGCAACCGAAGCTTGCGGCACAAATGACGAAACTTGGCTTGCTGGGCCTGTTCGAGGGTTTCACTGCCGGTCTCGAAATAGGCGCAGGAATACGCCATGTCGCTGTCGAGCCAGAGCTGATAGAACGCGTTGGAAAGGTCGTAGTGATAGGAAATCGCCTTGGCGTCGGTTTCCTTGTCGTGGGCCGAACGCACGGGATGGCTGTCGGCGTCCTCCTCCACCAGTGCCTGGCTCCACTCATCGCAGACCCGCACGACTTCGTGGATCGAGCCCTCAAGTTCCAGTTTGCCTTCGACGAACGCCGCACCCAGCGCATCCAGGCTGGGATGGGTTAATTGCCCGACCATCTGTGGGTCCTTTACCACGATCGTGACACTGGGGTCGGCGCCCAGTGTGAATTCATGGCCATCCCAGAGCCGCAGCCGAAGCGGCAAGTGAAGATTCTGGAGGGCCGGTGGAAGCTGCGCGAGCATGAGATATCCCCCTGGTTTCAGAACATCTGAACTGAGGGTAGACCATGGTAGAAAAATAGCAGGCTATCGAATTTATAGCCTTTTTCTATTGCTGTCCCATATTCACTCCCTGTAACGGGTACTCCCAGCGTGGCGCGCCCTCTCAATAGCAGACTGCAATGTCGCTAGACAGTTCGCCTGGGTCAGCCTTCGCTGATTTTCAGCAACGGCTCCTGGAACCGCAGCAGACGCCCGGCATTGCCCAGCACCAGCAGCGTGCTCAGATTGTGCAACAACGCAGCGATCATCGCCCCCGCCGCGCCGAGCCAACCGAACGCGGCAAAGGCGACGATGGCCAGGGTCCAGCCCAGGCCGATGATCACGTTGACCTGCAAAGTACGTCGACATTGGCGACTGAGCCGCACGCACGTGCCGAGGCGGCGCAGGTCGCTGCCGATCAGCACGATGTCCGACGACGCGAGGGCAATGTCCGCGCCACCGGCCCCCATCGCTACGCCGACCACGCCGGCCTTGAGCGCTAGGGAATCGTTGATGCCATCGCCCACCACCATCGGGCGGAAGCCATGGTCGATTTCGGTCATGACCCGGTTGAGCTTGTCTTCCGGCAACGCTTGAGCTTGCACCTCGCGGATACCGACATCCTGGGCCAAGGCGTTGGCCACGCTGTGCCGGTCACCGGTCAGCAGCAACTGACGGCCCAAGCCCAGCTCGCGCAACTCCGCCAGGGCCATCCGGGCTTCCGGCTTGACGCTGTCGGCCAACAACAGCCAGGCGAGAAACTTGCCGTCCAGGGCCAGGCCGGCGATCGGACCGTCGTGGACAGGAACCGCGCAGGTCTCGATCCCCAGCTGGGAGAACAGCTCCGGCCGACCCAGCGCCGCCTCGCCCTGCCCGGTCATCGCGACCACACCGAGCCCCTGGCGCTCCTGGACCTGCGTCAGAGGCAGGCAGTGTTCCGGCTCGACCAACCCGGCCAATGCGCGGCTGACCGGGTGGCTGCTGGCCGACCCCAAGCTCGCCGCCAACGGCAGCAATACATCGGCAGGGTCATCCTGGGAGCCTTCGATGGATTGCAAACGCAGGGCGCCGTACGTCAGGGTGCCGGTCTTGTCGACCACCAGCGAAGTGAGGTCGGCCAACTCTTCCAGAAAGGCCGAGCTGCGAATCAGGATCCCGTGACGCGCCGCCACGGCGATTCCTGCGATGGCCGTCGCCGGCGCCGACAGCACCAACGCGCAAGGGCAAGCCGCTACCAGCACCGCGAGCATGGCCTGGGCGTCATGGGTCACGAACCAGGTCACCGCCGCCAGCAGCAACACCAACACCAGATAGCGAGCGGCGTAGCGCTCCAGCAAACGGGTGATGGGCGGTTTCGAACGCTCGGCGTTCTGCATCAGGGCGATGACCTTGCCGAGCGTTGACTCATCACCGGTGCGGGTCACTTCCAGGCGCAGCAAACCATCCAAATTGATTGCGCCACCAAAAACCTCGGTGCCCACCCCCGCCTCCAGGGGCACCGATTCGCCGGTGATCGGCGCCGTGTCGAGGCTCGCCTGGCCGGACAGCACACGGCCGTCCGCAGGCACCCGGTCACCAGCACGCACCTCCACTACATCACCGGGGCGCAACGTGCCGTTGTCGACCTCGATGATCGAGCCGTCGGCCTGCACTTTGCGGCCCAGACTGCGGGTGAGCTGGCCGAGGGCATGGATCGCTTCCTGGGAGCCGATGACGCTGCGCTCCTCCAGCACGTGCCCGAAAATCATGATGATGGGCAACAACGCAGCCGTCAGCAGATCGCCTGTAGCCCAGGCCCCGAGCATCGCCAAGGCGATCAACTGATCGGTGATCCCGTGCAGGCTGGGATAACGCAAGCTGTACCAGGCCGAACGCATGACTGGAACCGCCACCAGCAGCGAGGCGACACCCAGCAGCAATTGGCTGACCCCTGTTTGCTCTGGCAACCAGCCGCGCCATACCAACCCCAAGGCGAGCAGCCCGAGCGCAAGCATCGCCAGGGTCAGTTGGCGCGCGGCGGTGCGCTGTTCCGCCGAAGACAGCATCGGCAGCGCGTTGGCTTGAGCAGTCATTGTTCAGCTCCCTGGATGATCAGACGGGAATCGTCTTTCGGATCGACCGTGGTCACGGAACCGGCTTGGCGAAGGATCGCCGGCACACGTTCGCGATAAAGGCGCAGCAGGATCTGTGGATCAGTGCCTTGAGTTTTTGCCAGCCCCAGTACCGTGGCCGTGTCGGCCGACGCCTTGGCGAGCCGTTCGCTGGCTTGGGCGTGGGCGACCTGGAGCGCGCGATCAGCGTCCTGGCGGGCCGTCTGGGTGAGCTTTTCCGCGTCGGTGCGGGCGTTGGCCACGGCTTTGTCAGCCTGCTGGCTGGCGGTCAATACCGCGTTGAAGGCACTCACCGCAGGGCCCGGCAGGCTCGATTGCACATCCACCCGTGCCACCTCGATACCCAGCCCCTGCCCTGTCGCCGCCAGATCGGCCAGGCGCCGGTTGATGCCCTGGACCAGATCGCCGCGCAGCCGTTCACGACGCTCGGCGGCCTGGCTGTCACTGCCCATCAATTCCGGCCGCGCCACCAGAATCGTGTCCAGGTCCCGCGCCGCCGTCAGGGCCACGGCACTGCGGGTCGCCTGTCGATCGAGCGCCGGCAGCACGTGTTCGCCTTGAAGCACGAAGGCGTAGGGGTCGGTGACTTTGTAGAACACCCGCACATCCAGTTGCACCACACCGGCATCGCCGGTCAATAAATAACCAGAACCCGCCAGCGCATCACTGATCGGCGTGGCGAAGCTGGCCACCCGGTCAGCCTGCAAAGCGGGATCCGAGCGCAGCAGGTTTTCTACCCGTCGCTCCAGTACCCGATCCGCCGCTGGCAACAGAATTACTTGTTCCACGGGACTGGGCCACGCCAATAGCAGCCCGGCATTCTGGATTCGATCCAAGGCCCCGAAGTGCAACACCACGGCGCGGTTCTGTGGATCGATCTGCCGCACATTGGAGCAAGCCCAGGCCAACGCGGCCAATACCGTCACCGCGTAAAGCCCGAGAAACGCCAAACGTCCGGCCTGGACCCACGGGCTGGATAACGGATTTGTTCCACGTGGAACCATGCTCATGGTTGTGTTCCACTTTTGCCGTCCATCGCTGGCGGGCCGTCCACCAGTACGCGGAACGGCGCCGCATCGGTGCGCAAAATCAATTTGGTAGCGGGGCTGACCACGGTGCCAAGGGTATCCAATGAGCGCAGCAGGCTGTAGAGCTGCGGCGAGCCGGCGTAGGCCTTGCCATAGATTTCGGCGGCTTCTACTCGGGATTGCGCCTCGATCTCGGCCGCTTTCACCGTGGCATCGGCCTGCATGACCCGCGCATCCCGCTCGGCGGCAGAACGAATTTGCGCCGCTTCGCGCTTGCCGATGGCGGTGCGTTCGGTGGCAATGGTTTCACGCTCGGCACGCATGCGATCCACCGTCGCGGTCAGTGTCACCGAAGGCAAGGTCAGGCGCTCGACACCGACCTGCAACACGCGCACGCCGTAGGTGGTGAGCAACTGTTGATCAATTTGCTGGCGCAGCTGCGCTTCGAAATCGGCGATGTGCACTTGGCTGGCATCGGTGTTGACCAGGTTCGCCAGGTCGAAACTGGCGGCGGTGGTTTCCAGGGCCGAACCGACGAACGTGCGGATCTGCCGCGCGGCTTCGTCCGGCTGGTTCTGCACTGCCCGCATGAAACGTTGCACGTTGTCCGGGTCACCCTGGACCTGCCACGCCACGTACGCCTGGACAATGATCCGCAGGCCATCGCGCGTACCGACATCCTGTAAACCGCTGGACGTGGTGCGCAGACGCAGGTCCACCGGAATAGCCGCTTCGAACGGCGCCGGCCACCGCCACCCCAACCCTGGTTGCAGCAGGACCCGCGCCGGGTTGCCGAAACGCGTGATCACGGTGGCTTCTCCCGAACGCACTTGCACCAGGCTCGCGGCGGCGACCGCGAACGCGACCAGCAGCGCCGCCCAGGCCATGCGCCGCCAAGGAAACGGCCCGGCTTCCTGTAGCTCACCGTGATGGTGGTGATGATGCCCATGGTGGTGGCCGCCATGAGCGTGAGCGTGGCCGGCGTGGTCGTGGTGACCGTGTGAAGAGGACTGGCTCAATGGGCAGCTCCTGGCAGGACAGGGTTACGCGGCGACGCGGGGTCTGCCGGCAGCGTGAAAGTACGCAGGTCGAGGGTGGGCGCGTTGCCGCCGCCCAGGCGATGATCGAGAAGCAGCAGCTTGGCGTTGCCCAGGCCTTGGCTTAGTTGGCTCAGGTAGCGCTCCAGCACAAAGGCGTGCCCGGCGGTGGCATAGGCTTGGCGGTCTGCGTTAAAGCGCAGATCGGCGGCCTGGGCAGCCGCGTGGGTTTCCCGGGCTCCGGCTTGGGCCTGGTCGCGGGCAACACTGGCTTGCAGCTGTGCTTGGTTGGTCTGCTCCGCCGCCGCCCCTCGTTCGCGCGAAATCAGCGCCTGGGCACCGATCTGCGCCGCTTGCACACCGTGGTAGGCGTTGGCCGCTCCGGCCGGTGGATGAATTGCTTCTACCACCGTCGCCAGGATTTCCACACCGCTGTCCAGCGCCTGCAAATCGGCCTGGACCGCGCGACCGATCTCGTCGGCCAGACTGACGCGGTCCGCGCCCAACAAGCCATCCAGGGTGCGCGAAGCAAACTCATGCACCAGAACACGGCTGGCGGTGCTGCGGATCAGCGTGGGAATGTCGGCGCTGTTGTAGGTGGCTGCCAACGCGGCGGCGTCGCTCAGGCCAATGCGGTAGACGAAGCGCACGTCCATGTTGACGATCTGGAAGCTCTCCTGATCCGCCCGCCGACTGGCGATGACTTGGGACTTGTCGTTGACATGGCTGGCGTCCCATAACCGGTTGGCAACCGCCGGCGCCGGCCCCTCGGCCGGTTCGACATCCGCGGCCGCCGCAGTGTCGGCGACACTGCTCGCCAACTCGTGCACGACCCCATTCTCGACAGCCAGCACCCTGCCCCACGGCCAGGGCAGCCCTGCGTGCAAGCCAGGGCCGAAGACCTCCACGGGCTTACCGAAGCGCTCATAGATTCCGCGTGCTTGCAGCGGCACTTCATGCACGCCCGTCAGCAACCAACCCACCAAGGCCACCAAGGCCAACACCGGCAGGAAAGCACGACGCATGTAGCTGAACGCCCAAATCTGGCGCAGGTCGATGCCGAAGCGGTTGTGCAGTTCGTGCTGCAACGCCTGCAAGGGTTGCGGCGGCCAGCACAGCAGATCGGCAATGACACTACGCCCCAACAGGGTCGGCTCCACCGCATCCCGACGGGGGCTGAACAGCGACAACACGGCACGCAGCAGCAACTCCAGCGCCACAAGCCCTGGCAGCACACCCATCAACACCGCCAGGCGCACAGGCCAGACCGATGTTTCGCCGGCGAACAACAGGCACATGGCGCCGAGGACCAGCACGATGATCGGCACCCGAGCCAATTGCGCCAGAGGCTGCGCTTCCGGCCACTCCACGGCAGGTTGCTGGGCCAATTGGCGCTCGAACACCAGCAACCCGAATGCCAGCAGCAACGACAGCGCCGCGCCAACACTGGCCGACGTCCCAAGGGCGGCAGCGGGCAACGCCAGGTTCCAGACTTGCGCCAGGCTCAACAACACCAGCGTTGCCCAGCCGGCGAGCCACAACGCCGGTGCGCCGATGTGCGCAAGCAGGCCGGCCCAGCGCACGCCGAGCCGTTCGAGCAATCGTTCATACCACCCACCCAGCTCATCCACCGGCGGTTGCGGCGAAGCCGGGTTATCCAGCGGCGGCGCTAACGCCTTGCCGCGCCATTGCGCGATCCACCCGGCCGATTGCACACCGGCCAGCAGCACCAGCACGCTTGCGCCCTGGCTCACCAGCAGGGCCGGCCACAGCGACAGCGGCGAGAACAGCCCGATAAAAAACGCCAGCACCCCGGCCAGGCCTGCCGCCCCACCCAGCATCAGGACCATTCGCCTCATGCGACGCCCATGCACTATCGCACGCTGAAAGCGCGGCCATTCGGCCACCTGGCCTCCCTCGACATCAAGATCGACTTGCATACCACCCCAACGCTTGTGGCGATCAGAACCCGGGCTTGTGGACAGAAGCCACCGCCGCTTCGTTACATCTCGTTACCTTATAACGATTACTGTGAAATTTCCGTTTTGAATTCTTCATGCCGCAAGCCATGCCAGCCCCTTGACTTAAGCCTTGACCGTAATCCGTGGAAACGCTCATATTACGAGCATAATTTTTTTATCAGGCCAAGTGGGAGAAGCGCGATGAGCAATTACGACGTAGTCATTCTGGGCGGCGGCCCTGGCGGGTACAACGCGGCGATCCGGGCTGGACAGTTGGGCTTGCGGGCCGCCTGTGTCGAAGGCCGCGCGACCCTGGGCGGCACCTGCCTGAACGTCGGTTGCATGCCTTCCAAAGCCTTGCTTCACGCCTCCGAACTGTACGAGGCGGCCACGGGGTCGGCGTTCGCCAACCTGGGGATCGAGGTCAGCCCTACCCTCAATCTGGCCCAAATGATGAAACAAAAAGACGAAAGCGTGGCGGGCCTGACCAAAGGTATCGAGTTCCTGTTTCGCAAGAACAAGGTCGACTGGATCAAGGGCTGGGGCCACATCGACGGACCCGGCAAGGTCACCGTCACCGCCGAAGACGGCAGCAAGACCGAACTCAGCGCCAAGGACATCGTCATCGCCACGGGCTCCGAGCCGATGCCGCTGCCCGGCGTGACCATTGATAATCAACGTATCCTCGACTCCACCGGCGCGTTGTCCCTGAGCGAAGTGCCGCGCCACCTGGTGGTGATCGGCGCGGGCGTCATCGGCCTCGAACTGGGGTCGGTCTGGCGGCGGCTGGGCGCCCAATTGACCGTGGTCGAATACCTCGATCGCATCTGCCCAGGCGTGGACGCAGAAGCCGGCAAGACCTTGCAACGGGCGTTGGCCAAGCAGGGCATTGCATTCATGTTGAGCAGCAAAGTCACCGGCGCCATCCCCTCGGCCAGCGGCGTGCAAGTGCAGGTTGAGCCCGCCGCCGGCGGCGAGGCCCAGAACCTGGACGCCGATTACGTGCTGGTTGCCATCGGTCGTCGGCCGTATACCCAGGGGTTAGGGCTGGTCAACGTCGGGCTGGAACCTGACTCGCGCGGCATGCTTGCCAACCGGCATCACCGTACCGAAGCACCCGGGGTCTGGGTGATCGGTGACGTGACGTCCGGACCGATGCTGGCCCACAAGGCCGAAGACGAAGCCATGGCCTGCATCGAACAGATCGCCGGCAAGGCCGCCGAGGTCAACTACGCGCTGATCCCCAGCGTCATCTACACCCGCCCGGAACTGGCCAGCGTCGGCCAGACCGAGGAGCAGCTCAAGGCCGAAGGCCGCGCCTACAAGGTCGGGAAGTTTCCGTTCACGGCCAATAGCCGGGCGAAAATCAATCACGAAACCGAAGGGTTCGCCAAGGTCCTGGCCGACGAGCGCACCGATGAGATCCTCGGCGTACACCTGGTGGGCCCAAGTGTCAGTGAAATGATCGGCGAATACTGCGTGGCGATGGAGTTCAGTGCCTCGGCCGAGGACATCGCCCTCACCTGCCATCCACACCCCACGCGCTCCGAGGCATTGCGCCAGGCGGCCATGAATGTCGAGGGGATGGCGACGCAGATGTAACCCCTCCCCTGCAGCCTTGCTTTTGTGGGAGCTAGCTTGCCCGCGAAGAACGATAACGCGACCTGTCCATAGCCGCGATGTCCGCTTCGCGAGCAAGCTCGCTCCCACAAGGGAGTGGTGACTCAGGCTGGCCGGGCTTTGCGCCGACGCCGGTTGACCAGCCCCAGCACCGCTGCCGCCACCAGCACCAGACCGCCCACCAGCAGCCAATGTTTATACGGTCGCAGTGCCGAGCGGATCGGGTCCAGCGCCTGGGTAACATAGCGCTTGTTGGCGTTGTGGAATTCCGGCTCCGGGCATTGGTAGCCGAAATTTGCGGCCCACTCCACGTACGGTCCTTCCTTCACGTACCGCTGGTACAACGCGCTCTGCTCTTCGAGGCTCGAGTTGTAGCCGACCGCCTTGCACAACACGGCCGCAAACGCCTGGCTGGTATGGGGCAGGTGATCCGCCGCCTGGCTCGCCAACGCCGTGGCGACAAAACGATAGTGGTAACGCACGTCTGGTTGCGCGGCGCTGGCCTGCTGGCGTTGCACCTCACCCTCGGCCACCAGGGGCCCGACTTTCAACTCCACCGGCTCCAGGGCATAGCTGCCGCCGAGGCTGGCGTAGTCCGGCGCCATCTCATACCCCAGCAGTTCCATGCCCCATTGGCGCGCGATCCGGGACGCACGGTAGTAAGCCTCGGCCTGCCGGGTGGGCCACCATTTGGACTCCGCGTCCTGGCGCGCCTGCCCGTAGGCCCGTGCCTTGTCCTGCAGATCGGCATTGTCGAAATAGGCCGGGGCTTCGTCGTAACGCCCTTCGCGCAACAAACGTCGTCCCAGCAGGTTGCGCAGGCTCGCGGCGACGGGCAAGGGCACGTAGTTGTCGCGATCCTGTTGGCTCAACGCCGGCGGCGCCGGCACTTGCGTGTCGACGTACTGCTTGAGTTCCTCCACCGTCAGTACCCGCTCGGCGACTGCGGCGGCGTCGTACCAGTAATTGCTCTGGCCCCGGTAGAGCTGATCGAAAGCTTGCAGGTAATCCCCGCGCTGCAAGGCGAGAATCGCGCTTTCACCGTCGACCCGGCACTTGGGCTGCACCGTCTCGTAGTCCCAATCCGGCGTACGGCGGTTGCCCCACGATTCGTCTTTCGGGAAGGCCTGGGCCGCTTTGGCATAGGCCGCCGCCGCGGCGACTTTATCGCCATCGCGCAACGCCAGCTTGGCCCGCACCCACCAGGCCAATCCGGTGTCGGCGGCTTTATCTACAAAGGCCTTGGCACTGGCGTAATCGCCGTGCTGGTAACTCACCGCCGCCAAGCGATCGGCATCCTCAAGATTGTCCCGGGCGTTGGCTTGCAACAGTTTGACCAGCCGTTTCTCGCCCGAGGGCTCCTCGCCGTCCCACCAACCGATGCGGCTGAGCAGGTAAGCAGCCGCCAGGCGCTGCACCGAACGGCTCTTGAGCAAAACCGCCAATGGCTCATCCGGCTGCACGTAGAGATCGCCGGCCAACTGCAACAAGGAGCTGTAGCCGACCGGCGATCCTTGCGCGGACTGGCTCGCATACAGCCCGATGGCACTGTCCCAATCGCCCGAGGTGTAGGCCACCCTGGCCTCTTCGCCCAGGCTGGCGATGCCCAATTCCAACGGGTCGCTGAAACCGGACACGCTCATCTCCCGGACCTGGCGGAACGCCGCGCGGGCCTGGTCCTGCAACGCCGCCGGCTCGCCACTGCCCGCCTCGGTGCTCATGGCGAACAAGGCGCGCCCCAGGGAATACGCCGCCCAGGTGCTGCGCAACGGGCGCTGGTCGGCCGGCAACGCCAGCAATTGCTGGAAGGCTTCGGCAGCGCGCTGATGCTCGCCAGCGCTGAAGGCCGCCGCGCCAATGGCGTACAACCGCAACTCGTGCGGCAGGTTCGCGGCCTCGGTGGCAATCTGCTCGACATCGTTGAGGGCACGCAGACGCTCGACCACCGCTTGTTGCGGGGGCGTCAGGCCCATCCGTTCGGCCTGATTGCGCTGTTCAACGTAGGACGACACGTCGTCGTAGCTGTAATCGGGGTTGCGGGTCGCCTCGGTGGCCGGCTTGAGCCCGGCAATCGCCTGGCCGAGACGACTGACCTCGAAGCGAAAGCTGCCTTCAGGCAATTCAGCCAGTGACTGGGCGCGGTTATCCAGCAGGCGCATCGGGAACTCCGGCCCGCAAGCCAGCGCTTGACCCAGCGGCAGGCTGAGGCTCAGGCACAGCAGGCGACGGGGCCACTTACGGGTCAACATTGAAGCCTCCTTGATCAATTTTCGTACAGCGCGCCCAGCCGATCGCGCGCTGGGCACCGGCGGCCAAGCGGCCTTCCCGAATGCGGGTGAAGGTAAGCAGTCCGGGAGTTTGTTGCAACGTGTAACCGGCCAAGGCATCGACGCCGTCACACCCGCCCACCGACAACGTCAGGCGCTGGGGCCAGGGGCTGTCGAGATTGCCCTGGTTGACCAGCGCGATATCGTACAAGCCGTCCCGCTCCGCCAACTGCACGACCAGTCGACGGGTCAGGGCATCGCCCCGGGCGACGGCCGCGAGCGTGGTCAGGCTCCAGGCCCGGCGATCGCCGGCCAGCGGCAGGCGGAACCAGATCAACCCGGCCAGGTGTTTCGGTGGGTCGGCGCGCAGGCTCGCCGCCAGCCCGGCCACTTGTTGTGGATCAGCCAGCAGCTCGCGCCGCTCGCTGCCCAGATCGATAGGCACCTCGCTTTCCACCACGGGTGCGCCGCTTTCCTGGGTCAGCAACGCCACACCGTAGGCCGGCAGGGCCAGGTAGAACGGGCGCGTGGTGACCGCACTCCAGCGTTCAGCCCAACGCCGGGCCTGGTCCGGGTCGAACAACCCTAGTCGCGGATCGCTCACCGCATGAACCTGCAGCACGCTGCTCTGCACCGTCGCTAATACCTCCGGCAACGCGGGGCTGTCGAGCCAGGCCGGCAGCGCGGTGATGCTCAGCCGCAGGCTGGCCGGCAAACGCTGCCGCAACTGGCGAAGGAATTGCCCGTAGGCCGGCAAGCGCGCATTGCCGGCGTCGTGGTCGATCTCCACCCCCACGGGCGCCAGCCCTTGAACTTGCCAGTCGTTGAGCACCTGCTGGATCTGCGCGATCACCTCGTCCTGGTCCAGGGATTTGAGCTGCCCGTCCAGGCGAATCACCGCGATCAGCGGACGCCCGTCCGCCTTGAGCAAGAGCGGATCGATCCGCGCCCGGCTCCAGCCGGCCCCAGGAAATGCTTGCAGCGCCAGCACCCGCAGGCTGGAGAAATCGGCATGGCTTTGCCGCAGCGCCGGCGCGTGGGTCGGGGTCCATTGGCGTTGCCAGATATAGAGTTGTTGGTCGAGGGGCGGGGCTGGCGGTCGTTCACAGCCGCCCATGAGCAGCGTGGCGAAGGCCAGCGACAGCCGGAAAAGAACACCCATGGAACCTCACCACCCCAGCAAAAGGTCGGCAGATTAACGCCACCCGGACCCGCGGCAAACCGGTTTCGCCAAGGCCTATGGCAGCACGCCAGGCTTGCGCGCAATGATCACCTGACTCTTGGCCACTACCGCATCCAGTGCTTGCTTGATCTGCGCGCCCCGAGGGGAATTGAGCACAGCCTGCCAGGTGTCGGCCCAGTGGTTGAGCAAGGGGTGGTCGGCGTTGCTGAAGTCGACCTTGGCCTCCCAGAACAACAGCATCCACAAAGACCAATAGAAACCGTACTGGCTGTGGCTCAACACCTCCAGCCCGGCCTCGCTGACCATGGCCTTGAACTGCTCTTCGCTGATGATGCGAATGTGGTTGGGCTTCTGGAAGTACTCCGGCGCGGCGATGTCTTTCTGCAATTCTTCGGAGCTGGGGTGCGGCACGCTCAGCAGGTACAGCGCGCCGGGCTGGCCGACCCGCACCAGTTCGGCGAGAAACTGCGCCGGGTCGTCGACATGCTCGATGACCTCGGTGGAAACCACCCGGGTGGCCGTGGCGTCGGCAATGGGCAAGGGGTTGCAGTCGGTCACGTGGCACTCGATACCGCGCGCGGGGGTGTCGCTCAGGCGCTGACGGGTGGCCTCGACCTTGGCGGCATCGATGTCAGCGATGATGATCTTCGCCCCGCGCATCGCGCAGAAATGCACGTTGCCGCCATCGCCACAACCGACATCCAGCAATGTGTCTTGTGCGGTCACCGGGAAGCCGCTGAACAACTCCCCCGTCTGCTGGTTGAACCAGCCACTGAGCATCGCATCGTGCAGCCCGAGCATGTACGGGTCGACCTTGTCGGCCTTGGCGGCCACGGGCGCTGCGGGCGCAGGGGTGCCCGTGGTGAGTTTCTTCAAAAGGCTCAGCATGACGGGGCTCCAGGAACAGGAAGGACGGTTCGGGCGGTGGACAGGCGTTCAACCAGGCGGACACCGCGCTTGCGCATCGGCATTTCCACCAGTCGGTAGTTGAGCTCGCTCAGCAGTCCGATCAGCAGCAAGGCGCACGCCAGGGCCAGCCACGGATGGCTGGCCGGGTCCGGAGAGCCCAACGGGGCCAAGCGAAACCACAGCTCGCGCAGCAGGAAGAACATCGGGATATGGATCAGGTAGATCCCATAGGAGCGACTGCCCACCCAGGTCAGCGCGGTTTTCAGCCGGCTGCGCGGTAGCAGGTAATCCCGGTCGTAGGAGGCCACCCAGACCAGCACCGCACTGCACAGCGCAATGACCCCCAGCCGGTAGAACGACAAATTGAAGTGTTCGGTCGCGACCCAGGCCATCACGCCGCCCAGGCCCACGATCAGCAACACACCCAGCCCGGGCCAGCGCAACCCTTTGGGCTCCAAGCGCCAATAGCTCGGTTGCAGGCTCCAGATCGACAACAGCACGCCAAGGGCCAGGGCATCGGTACGGATCACCGACAGCCACAGCGCGCGCCAGGTGAAGAACTGCACCACCACCACCGCCAGCAACACCCAGACCAGGTAACGGCGCGAGACGAACACCAGCAGCGGCAGGACCAGATAGAACTGCTCTTCCAGCGAGAGGGTCCAGTACACGAAACTCGCCCCGTATTCGTAACGCATGAACGCGTCGGCGAAGCGCAGGTTGGCAAACTGCAGAAAACCGGCCAGGGTCGCTTGCAGGTTGGCCTGCACGCTGCCGAAGGCACCGGAACGGTTCAGGAAAAAAGTCGCGAAGAGAATCAGCAGCAGCCAGAGCCAGGCTGACGGCAACAGGCGAAAGGCCCGGCGAAGCCAGAAGTCGCAGGTGGTGGTCCAGAATTGCCGGGGCCCGTCGCAGCGGCGCAATTGGGGGATCAGGCTACGCCCGATGACAAATCCCGATATCGCAAAGAACAGGTCCACCCCCCACCACAGCTGGAAACTGTCGGCCAGGGCCGCCAGGCGTGGCCAGCCGCCGGGGAATGGCATGCCTTGCAGGTGATGGAACAACACACCCATCACCGCGACGGCGCGCAGCAACTCGATGTCCATGATTCGCTTGCTGCTCATGTGGCACTCCCGGGCAAAAGATCAGGCTTGCGGGCGATGATGACCTGGCTCTTGGGCATAAAGCGGTCCAGCACCTGCTTGATCGCCAGGCCATCGGGTTGCGTCAGCAAGTCTTGCCAGACGCCCGCCCAACGCTCCATCAGCGGCGGGTACGGGGCCTGGATTCGGTCGCGCACGGCCCCCTCGAGATGGCGACCGGCCGCCTGTTCGCTGGCCCAGAAGAAAATCATGCCCATGACCCAGAAAAAACCGCTGGCCTGGCGGTGCTCAATCACCAGGCCAGCGTCTTCCACCAAGGCGGCAAAACGCTCGGCAGTGAACACCTGGACATGGTTGGGCGCCTGGAAATAGCTTGCCGGCGCGATACCTCGCTGCAAATGCTCGCCCACCGGCGCCGGTACGCTGAGCAGGTACTGCGCACCCGGCCGGCCCATGCGCACCAACTCCGCCATGAACGGCTCAGGCTGGTCGATGTGTTCGAGCACTTCCATGCAGACGACCTTGTTCGCACACCCGTCGGCCAGGGGCAACGGCAAGCTGTTGCTGACCAGCCCCAGGAAGGGCGCAGTCGCTTGTGCTTCGACCTGCCGCGCCAACTCACGCACCTTGTCCTGCTCGCTGTCGGTGAAGATCACCGACGCGCCCTGGCGCATCGCGAACAGCGTTGCCACGCCTTCGCCGCAGCCCACATCCAGCAAGGTGTCGCCCGCCCCAATCGCGAAACCCTTGAGCAATTCGCCGGTTTCAGGGCGAAACCAGCCATCGAGCATCGCGTCATAGAGGCCGGCATCACGGGGCGAAACGGCGGCAGCGGGTGGCGGCGCAAGTTCGACCGGCGGCCTGAGCCAGGCAAGCAGGCGCTGGATCATGGCTGCGGCGCGCTCCGACGACGCTGCCCGACCTGCTGGAAGAAAGCCGCCAGGCGCTGTTCGGCGTTGGCCTGGCTGCAGAACGTCTCCAGGCTGCGCACGGCGTGGGCCGACATCCGGCGATAGCGCTCGGGGTCATTGCGAGCCACGTCATAGCTGGCGCGAAAGGCCGAGCACAACGAGTCCCAATCGGTGACATAGCGCAGGGTCCGATAGGCCGCACGTGGATCGTGGGGCCAGGCGGTGAGTTCTTCGGTCGACTTCACCACGAAGGCATTGTCGTGATCGATGTAATCGGCCATCGCCGTGTTCAGCGGCGCGATCGCAGGACGACCGCAAGACATGAACTCCATCAAGGGCAAGCATTGCCCTTCCCCGTAGGAACTGTTGACCACATACCGGGTGGCTTCCACCAGCCGCTCGTAGTCCGCGTCCGCCAGGTAGCCGTGAATCAGCACGATGCGGCAGCGGTAGGACTGGTTCTTGTAGACGTGGTGCAGCATGTCGACAAGTGCCGCGGTGACATCGTGGTGGGTCAGTTTGAGCACCAGGGTCGCGTCGGGCACCTCGCGGAACGTGGTGCAGAACGCGCTGATCATGTCCTTCCAGTTCTTGCGCCCGTCGTAGGGATTGAACACCGAGGTGTAGATCACCCCGTCCAGCAACAACTCGCAGTCCTGGGGCGGGCCGTCCAGCACCAACGGGGTACCGGCCTGGTGGGCCGGCGGGCCATAGGGGCGCAGGTCGGTGGTCCGGCTGTCGATCAGCAAGCCCCGCAGTTGCAGGCGCATGTGCTCGACCGTCGGTCGCTGGGCCAGCAGCGCACCGCGCGCGGCGAAGCGGTCCCATACCGGCGCCGCGATAGCGACGATCGGGTAATCGGCCCCCATCACCTCGCGCACCGCGTTGACGGTGAAACTGGAATGGGTGATCGCCATGCCGGTCGCCCCTAGCACCACGCGCCAATCGTGCCGTGGCTCACCCTGCCAGCTCTCGGTGGGGATGGTGCTGAATTCCCAGGCAAACACCGGCACCGTCGGGCAGGCATAATGGGCCGCGGTGCGGTGGGGCGGTGAAAACGACAGGAACACGCAGTCTTCGCCGCGCGCCAGGCAATCGGCATACAGCGAGTCGACTTCCTCGTCCGGGCGGGTCACCTCGATCACCCGCCCCAGCCGCTCCAGCACCGGGCGGAACTCCTTGAGCACGAAGTAATAGCTGTACTCGGGCTTGCCGAGGTTCTCCAGGATGTTGCTCTGGTTGGTTTCCGAATAAATGATGATCAGCATGACGCACTCCCCGCCTGCACCGCGAGCGGCAGGCTGGCGTCGTCATCGACCACCAGGAAATCCGCCAGGCGTTGTCGCACCGGGGCGAAGCCGCAATAGCGGCGCATCCGTTCGTTGGCGGCAGCGGCCATGGCCTGATAGGCCTGCGGCTGACTCCGCGCCATGGCATGGCTCTGCTGGTAGGCAAGTTTCAACGAGCCCCAGTCGGGCCGATGGCGCAAGGTGCGATACAAGATGCGCGAATCTTCCGGCCAGATGGTGGGTTCGCGGCTGGACTCGACCACAAAGGCCACCTCGGTGTCGATGTAGTCGCGCATCGCCGTGTGGTCCGGCGCAATGGCCGGACGCCCACAGGACATGAACTCCATCAGCGGCAGGCACAAGCCTTCGCAGCGCGACGCATTGACGTAGAAGCTGGCCGCGCCATACAGGCGGGCGAACTGCTCGTCTTCCAGGTAACCGTGCATCACGACCACCCGACACTTGAACGGCGACAACTGGGACAGCAACGTCAGCAACTCGACGTAGTAGGTCGACAGGTCGTTCTGGGTCATCTTCAGCACCAGCGTGGCGTCCTCGGCGTCACGCAGGGCCCAGCAGAAGGCGGTGATCAGGTGGTGCCAGTTCTTGCGCCCGTCATCAGGGTTGAACACGCTGACATACACCACGCCGCTGACGTGGGTCTCCACGGTCTGGCGGGTGTCCGGCAGCAGGGCCTGGGGGTGTACCGGTTCCGGTGGCGACGGCTCAGGCACTGGCTCGATGACCACAGGCGCAGATGGCCCCCTGAGAATCCGGCTGGCCGACATGCGGACCGGCACCGGCACAAGGTCACGGGCCGCTTCGCGATACCAGCAAAGCAGGTTGTGCTTGAGCCGCCACACCGGCCCTTGTTCGGACTTCGTGGTGAAGACACGGAACACTTCGCGCAGGTAATGGCGGGAGATGAACGCGCGGCGGCGCCACGTCAGGGGCGGTGACTCAATCGCAGGTTCCACCACCGGCGCCTCCACGGGCGGCTCGGGCAGCGGCGCTTGGCCTTCGTTGATCGGCGCGATCAAGCCATCGGCCGACAGCCCGAGGACCTGGCTGTCGATGATGCAGCCCTTGATCTGCAAGGTGGCGCCCGGGTTCACTGGCGTACTCGGGTACCGCTCGCGCACCGCCGCGAAACGCTCCCACAGCGGCGTCGGCAGGACCAGCACCGGAAAGTCCTCGCCCAAGGTCCGGCGAATCGCCGCGGCCGTGTGGCTGGACAGGGTGATCACCCGACCATGGCGCGCCAGCGTGCGGCTCCAGTCATGCCGAGGGTCGTCATCCCAGTGCTCGGCCGGGATCGAATCGAACTCCCAGGCGACGACACAGACCATCGGGCACAGCAGGTCGACCGGGGCCTTGTGGGGCGGTGAAAACGAAAGGAACAGGCAATCCTGCCCGGCTTCCTGCAATGCCAGGTAGAGCGGATCGACCTCGGCGACCGATGCCACCACGTGCACCGTACCCAGGCTTTCAAGCACGGGACGATAGGCCTTGAGCACGAAGTAGTAACTGTACTCGGGGCGGCCCAGGCTCTGGCTGATGGAGTGGTCGTTTACGTCCGAGTAAAGAATGAAGTTCATGGCACCCCAAAGGGAGGTCGCCTTCCTGGCCACCTCTTTTCATGACGGTCGAGCCAAAGAGCGAAGCGGTGCATGCCGCATTCGTCGTGACCCTCGCTACCCGTCTCGTTCTTGTTTTTAGTGATCCTCGCCCTGCCGTTCGATCTGCGAATCAGCACCGAAGAGGGTGTCGAGGGGCATTCTAAACACATCCGCCAAGGGTTCGTGAACCGCCCGGCGCGAATAAACCCGCTATAAATATGAGAACTGACCGGTCACGGTTTGCGTTATTGAAATTGCCGCGAAATTGGCACAGATTGGCAACCAAACAACTACAACAAACGCTTCTCTTGGCCGATTGTTGAGGGATATTTCCCCGATCTTACGGAGATTTCCTACTCGACTCAGCCAGGCACGAGGCATTCTTCAAAGGGGGTTGGTGCTTGAAAAAACGTCTGTTCGTCACGGGCCTCAGTGGTTTCGTAGGACGTCATATCAAATCACGTCTGGATGCTCCCGATTCGGCCTGGCACGTCATGCCCGCCGCCGCCCGCTACGACCTGACCGACAGCAAGACCCTGGAAGCCCTCTGGCCCGAAATACCCGACGCGGTGATCCACCTGGCGGGGCAGACATTCGTCCCCGAAGCCTTCCGTGACCCGGCACGTACCCTGCAGATCAACCTGCTGGGCACGTTGAATCTTCTCCAGGCGCTCAAGGCCCGGGGGTTCAGCGGAACGTTCCTGTACGTCAGCTCCGGTGACGTCTATGGCCAGGTCAGCGAGAGCCAGTTGCCCATCACCGAGTCGCAACCCGCCGCCCCGCGCAACCCTTATGCCGTGAGCAAACTGTCAGCCGAGCTGTTGAGCCTGCAATGGGGCATGAGCGAGGGCTGGCCGGTGCTGGTGGCCCGCCCGTTCAACCACATTGGAACCGGCCAGAAAGACAGCTTCGTCATTGCCAGCGCCGCCCGCCAGATCAGCCGGATCAAGCAGGGCCTGCAACCGGCCCGGTTGCAAGTGGGCGACATCGACGTGACCCGCGACTTCCTCGACGTCGGCGACGTGATCTCGGCCTACCTGGCCTTGCTCGACAGCGGCGTGCCGGGGCAGGTCTACAACATCTGCTCGGGGCGCGAGCAGAGCATTCGCAGCCTCATCGAGCAATTGGCCGACATCGCCCAGGTCGATGTGCAACTGATCCAGGACCCTGCGCGCCTGCGCCGTGCAGAGCAACGTCGCGTCTGTGGCAGCCCCGCCAAGCTGCAGCAGGCCACGGGATGGATACCTGAAACAACAACACAACAATCCTTGCGGGCGATCCTGTCCGACTGGGAGATACGGGTACGAGAAGAATGAAAAGTGCATTGATCACAGGGATCACCGGCCAGGATGGCGCGTATCTGGCCAAGCTGCTGCTCGACAAGGGTTACCGGGTCCATGGCCTGGTGGCGCGGCGAAGCAGCGATTCACGCTGGCGACTGCGCGAGACCGGTATCGAACAGGACATCGTCTACCTGGACGGCGACATGGCCGATGCCTGCTCGGTACAGCGGGCCGTGATCAAGTCAGCGCCGGACGAAGTCTACAATCTCGCCGCGCAAAGCTTCGTCGCCGCCTCCTGGGACCAGCCGGTGACCACCGGGATCGTCGACGGGCTGGGGGTGACCCACCTGCTCGAAGCCATTCGCCAATTCAGCCCCCATACCCGTTTCTACCAGGCGTCCACCAGTGAAATGTTCGGCCTGATCCAGGCCGAACAACAGGACGAACACACGCCGTTCTACCCGCGCAGCCCCTATGGCGTGGCGAAGCTGTACGGCCACTGGATCACCGTCAACTACCGTGAAAGCTTCGGCCTGCACGCCAGCAGCGGCATCCTCTTCAACCATGAATCACCCTTGCGCGGTATCGAATTCGTGACCCGCAAGGTCACCGATGCCGCGGCTCGCATCAAGCAGGGCAAGCAGCAGGAGTTGCGCCTGGGCAATATCGACGCCAAGCGTGACTGGGGTTTCGCCGGCGATTACGTCGAGGCCATGTGGCTGATGCTGCAACAGGACAAGCCCGACGATTACGTGGTGGCCACCGGCGTGACCACCACCGTGCGGGAAATGTGCAGGATCGCCTTCGAACACGTCGACCTGGACTACCGGGACTTCGTGAAGATCGACCCGGCGTTTTTCCGCCCGGCCGAGGTCGAGGTGTTGCTCGGCAACCCGGCCAAGGCCCAGAGAGTGCTGGGCTGGAAGCCCAGGACCGACCTCGACACCCTGATCCGCATGATGATGGATGCGGACATGAAACGCGTCGCCAAGGAGTAGGCCATGCTCATTCCCGTGATTCTCTCCGGCGGTGCCGGGACGAGATTGTGGCCGGTGTCCCGCGAGGGCCATCCGAAACCCTTCATGGTCTTGCCCGACGGCCAGTCGTTGCTGGGCAAGACCTACCGACGCGCCGCAGGGTTGTTCGACGGCCGGGGCGATATCGTCACCGTCACCAATCGCGAGTATTACTTCCAGAGCCGCGACCATTATCAGAACGCCCACCTGGAGCGCCATCGCGGGCACTTCGTCCTGGAACCGACGGGTCGCAACACCGCACCCGCGATTGCCGCCGCCACCCTCGCCGTGCAGGCCCTGCACGGCGACGATACGATCCTGGTGGTGATGCCCGCCGACCACCTGATCCAGGATGAAGCCGCCTTCAAGGCATCCGTGGACCACGCCGTAGAGCTGGCCAAGCGCGGCCACCTGGTGACCTTCGGCGTATTGCCGACGACACCGGAAACCGGCTTCGGCTACATCGAACGAGGCAAGCCGCTGGACACTCGGGGCGCGGCCAAAGTCGTGCGCTTCGTCGAGAAGCCCGACTTGCAGACCGCCACCCACTACCTGGAGAGCGGCCGCTTCCTGTGGAACTCGGGCATGTTCTGCTTTTCAGCCAAGACCCTGCTGGCGGAGTTGCACACCCACGCCCCCGAACTGCTGGAGAAGGCCCGCGCCTGCATCGCCGCGAGCACGGCCGTGGAGACGGCAGGTTGCGTGCAGCAGGAGTTGTCCGCCGAACATTTCGCCGACATGCCGGACATCTCCATCGACTACGCCCTCATGGAACGCTCGGCCAACGTGGTGGTGATCCCGGCGGCCTTCGACTGGAGCGATATCGGCTCCTGGACCGCCGTCGCCGGCCTGGTGCCGGCCGATGCGCAAGGCAACCGCACCACGGGCGAGGCCTTGTTCATGGACAGCCAGCGCAACTTCGTCCAGAGCGATGGGCGCCTGGTGGCGGCCCTGGGCGTGGAAGACCTGATCATCATCGACACCGCCGACGCCGTGCTGGTGGCCCATGCCGACCGCGCCCAGGAGGTTCGTCGCGTGGCCCGGCAGCTCAAGGACAAGGCGCACGAAGCCTATCGCCTGCACCGTACGGTCAGCCGCCCCTGGGGCAGCTACACCGTGCTCGAAGAGGGCCCGCGCTTCAAGATCAAGCGCATCGTGGTCAAGCCGGGCGCCTCGCTCTCGCTGCAGATGCACCACCATCGCAACGAACACTGGGTGGTGGTCGAAGGCATGGCCAAGGTCACCAACAACGGCTCGGGTTCGCACCTGGTGGCCAAGAACGAGTCGACCTTCATCCCCGCCGGCCACAAGCATCGCCTGGAAAACCCCGGCGTCATCGACCTGGTCATCATCGAAGTGCAGAGCGGCGAATACCTGGGGGAGGACGACATCGTTCGCTTCGAGGATCACTACGGCAGGGCCGGCTGATGTTATTGACCCTGCAACGCACCCTGTGGAGCTATCGCGGCTTCGTCCTGGGCAGCGTCAAGCGCGAGTTCCAGGCGCGCTATCGCAACTCGTTGTTCGGCGCGCTGTGGACGGTGCTCAATCCGCTGTCGATGATCCTGGTGTACACGGTGATTTTTTCCCACATCATGCGGGCTCGCCTGCCGGGTGTGGAAGATGGCATGGCCTACAGCGTCTACCTTTGCGCCGGGTTGCTGACTTGGGGTTTTTTCGCCGAGATCACCACCCGCAGCCAGGGCATGTTCCTGGAAAACGCCAACCTGCTGAAAAAAATCAGCTTCCCCAGGATCTGCCTGCCGGTGATCGTGCTGCTCAACGCCGGGATCAACTTCGCGATCATCCTCGGGCTGTTCCTCGGCTTCCTGCTGATCACCGGGCGCTGGCCAGGCCTGAGCTTGCTGGCGCTGGTCCCGCTGCTGGCCCTGCAAATCATGTTCGCCGCGGGGCTGGGCATGCTTCTGGGGATTCTCAACGTGTTTTTCCGTGATGTCGGCCAGTTGTTCGGTATCTGCCTGCAATTCTGGTTCTGGCTCACGCCGATCGTTTACCCGATCACGATCCTCCCCCCTTCGGTCCAGCCATGGCTGGCCCTCAACCCCATGACCGCCCTGATGCAGAGCTACCAGAACCTGTTCCTCTACAACCAGTGGCCGGACTGGGGCTCGCTGTTGCCGTTGCTGGTCGTGGGCCTGCTGCTGTGCATCACCGGCCTACGCCTGTTTCGCACGCGCAGCGGTGAAATGGTGGACGAACTCTGATGGGACATCTACGTGTCAGTGGCCTGGGCAAGGCCTACAAGCAGTACCCGAATCGCTGGAGCCGGCTGTTCGAATGGTTGATCCCCTTTTCCCGCCAGCGCCATCAGTTGCACTGGATCCTGCAAGGGGTGGATTTCGAGATCCAGCCCGGTGAAGCCGTCGGTATCGTCGGGGTCAACGGGGCCGGTAAAAGCACGTTGCTGAAGATGATCACCGGCACCACCCAGCCCACCTGCGGCCAGATCCAATTGCGAGGCCGCGTCGCCGCGTTGCTGGAACTGGGCATGGGTTTCCACCCGGATTTCACCGGCCGCCAGAACGCATTCATGGCCGGCCAGTTGCTGGGCATGCAGGTCGAGGAGATCCAGGCACTGATGCCCGAGATCGAAGGGTTCGCCGAAATCGGCGAGGCCATCGACCAACCGGTACGTACCTATTCCAGCGGCATGCAGATGCGCCTGGCCTTCAGCGTCGCGACAGCCCGGCGCCCGGACATCCTGATCGTCGACGAGGCGCTGTCGGTGGGCGATGCCTACTTCCAGCACAAAAGCTTCGAGCGCATCCGCAACTTCCGCAAGGCCGGCACCACGCTGCTGATCGTGTCCCATGACCGTTCGGCGATCCAGTCGATCTGCGACACCGCCATCCTGCTCGAACACGGGCGCATGGCCATGCACGGCAAGCCCGAAGAAGTGATGGACTACTACAACGCCATGCTGGCCCAGCGCGAAGGCCAGGTGGTGCGCCAGGAAATGCTCGCCAACGGCCAGGTGCGGACCATTTCCGGCACCGGCGAGGCAGGCATCCTCGATGTGCAACTGCTCAACAGCCAGGGCCAGTCGGTGGAAGTGGCCGAGATCGGCCAGCCGATGGTGCTGCAGGTCCGGGTCGAGATCCGCCAGGACATCGAGCGCCTGGTGCTGGGTTTCCTGATCAAGGACCGCCTTGGCCAACCCATGTACGGCATCAACACCCACCGCCAGGACAAGGCGGTGACCGACCTCAAGGCCGGTGAACAGATCACCTTCCGCTTCAGTTTCGACATGCGCCTGGGCAAGGGCAACTACTCCGTTGCCCTGAGCCTGTCGCGGCTGGATTCGCACCTGGACCGCAATTTCGAATGGCGCGACTACGGCTTGGTGTTCCACGTGATCAATAACCGCCAGGAAGACTTCGTCGGCTGTTCCTGGCTCCAGGCCCGGACCAGCATCCAGCGTTCGAGCCAGACGGCCGTCGAAGCACTGGCGCAAAAGGAGTTGCCATGACCCGCCTGCTGGTCGATTGCACCTACGTATACGACCACCCGAATGACAACTCGGGCATCCAGCGAGTGGTGCGCAACGTTATTCGCCAATTGCCGGCCAAGGACCGGGAACGCGAATGCATTCCGGTAGTGATGCTGCAGGGCAAGCTGTACGAAGTGAAAAGCCTGGCGCCCTTGCCCACAAGTGGGCTGGACCTGGCCAGGCTGCGCGTACGGCTGCTGCAGTTCGCCAATCTGTTCTGGGTCAGGCACAGGTCTCTGGAACAGCAGCGGCCTTTCAGCCAGTCGATCTGGGCGCGCCGCTTTCTGTACATTGCCTGCCGACTGTTTGCCCTGGGCTGCCTGAGCATCCCCATTCGAATCCTCGATCGCCTGCTCAAGCGCAAGCCAGGCCCGGAACGCAGCGTACCGCTGGCACATAGGGCCGGCGATCAACTGGTGTTGCTCGATTCTTCCTGGCACTCGGGCTTCTTTCCCCTGGCCGAACAACTCAAGCGTGACGGCGTCGGAATCATCTCGGTGATCTACGACCTGATTCCCCTGACCCATCCGCAATTCTGCGACGCCGGGCTGGTCAAGGTGTTCAACCACTGGTTCGACTGGATTGCCCGTACCGCCGACGGCTACATCGCCATTTCGCTCACCATCCGTGACCAGCTTCGCCAGGAAATGGTCCGACGCCTCGGCGAGCAACAGGTGCGCGAACGCTGGTTCGACTATTTCCATCTGGGCAGCGAACTGGACTTGGCCGACACCTCGCAAACCGTTGACCCAAACCTGTCGCGTCTGTTCCAGCAGCCCGAGCCGGTGTTCCTGATGGTCAGCACCATCGAACCGCGCAAAAACCATGCGTATCTGCTCGATGCCTTCGAGCGGGCCTGGGCTGCCGGTTCACGGGCAAGGTTATGCATCGTCGGGAAGGTCGGCTGGAAATGCGAAGCCCTGATCGAACGTATCAAGCGTCATCCACAACTCGACAGCCGCCTGTTCATGTTCAACAACCTGGCGGATCGAAGCCTGGAGCACGCCTATCAACACTCCACCGCCCTGGTATTCCCATCCTACGTGGAAGGCTTCGGCCTGCCGTTGGTGGAGGCCATGCAACGCGGCTTGCCGGCAATGGGCAGCGATATCGAAGTGTTCCGGGAAATCGGCGGTGATTTCATGACCTACTTCGACCTCGACGACCCCCAGAGCCTGGCGAACCTGGTTCTCGACATGGAACACACCGGGGTATTCCCGGCCAAGCGCAACCTGGATCAATGGCAATGGCTGAATTGGCGCCAGGCCAGTGCACAACTGGTGGAGCGGATCGAACACCATGTGGGGCAAAGGGTCGTCGACCGGGAAACAGCATGCGGATAGCCCTCAACGCCCGGATTCTCCAGGCGCCGCGCACCGGCATCGGCCAATACGTGGCAGAGCTGGCCACCGCCCTGGCCCGGGAACCGGACGTGCAACTGTCGCTGTTCCACGGCTGGGGCTGGAGCCGGCAGTTGCCGCAAGCAGCCAAGCCTGGTTATTCAAAGCTGAGCCCATTGCTGCGACGGGTTCCGGGCGCCTATCAGGCGCGGCGCTGGCTGGAACAGAAACGCTTCGATCAAGGCCGTTCCAAGGCTATCGACCTGTACCACGAACCCAGCCTCTGGCCGCTGGCCTTCGAAGGGCCGACGATGATCACCCTTCATGACCTCACGCACCTGCGCTACCCCGAGACGCAACCGGCGGCCCGCTTGAAGGAAATCGAGCGACGGCTCAGCAGGGCGGTGGAGCAGGCGCAACTGATCATGACCGACTCGCAGTTCATCGCCGATGAGGCCCAGCAGCATTTCGGCCTGCCAGCCGAGCGCCTGAGGGTTGCGCCGCTGGGGGTGGCGGCCCGTTTCCACCCGCGCGAACCGGAAGCGATCGACGCGGTGCTCAAGGCCCATGGCGTGGAGGCGGGGCGTTATTTCCTGTGTGTCGGCACCCTGGAGCCACGCAAGAATCTGTCATTGGCCCTTCGCGCCCATGCCGGGCTGCCCGAGTCCATCCGTCAGGCCTTTCCTTTACTCATTGTAGGAATGGGCGGATGGCAACAAGGGCAGTTCAATGAAGAGTTGCGAAAAGCCCTGGCTGACGGGCATGTTTGTCTGACCGGATACCTGCCGGACGAGCAGGTCGCCCAACTCTTGGCCGGCGCACGCGCACTGATCTTCCCTTCGCTCTACGAGGGCTTTGGCTTGCCGGTGCTCGAAGCGATGGCCAGTGGAACACCGGTGATTACCACCCGCTGCTCGGCGATGCCCGAGGTGGCCGGGCCGGCCGGCAGCTACTGCGAGCCGCACGACCACCAGGGCCTGCGCGAAGCCATGCTACGGTTAATGGAAGATCGGCTGCACTGGCAGGCCTGTCGGGAAGCGGGATTGCAACAAGCGGCGCTGTTTTCCTGGGAGCGCTGCGCCAAGGTGACCGCGGGCGCGTATCGCCAGGTCTTGGGAGGTTGAATGCGAGTCCTGCACTTTTACAAAACCTATCTGCCCGACTCCATGGGCGGCATCGAACAGGTCATTTTCCAACTGTGCGACAGCACCGACCGGCTGGGCGTCAATAACACCGTACTGTCGCTGAGCAGGGAGCCCGCTGCCGACCCTATCCGGATCCGACAACATGATGTTCATCAAGCCAGGATGGATTTCCAACTGGCTTCCACCGGTTTTTCCTACAGTGTCTTCAAGAAGTTTCGCGAGCTCGCCGCCGAAGCGGACGTGATCAACTACCACTTCCCCTGGCCGTTCATGGACTTGGTGCATTTTTTCAGCGCCGTGAAAAAGCCCTATGTGGTCACCTATCACTCCGACATCGTTCGCCAGCGCAACCTGCTCAAGCTCTACAAACCGTTGATGCGACGCTTTTTGGACGGCGCCGATCGCATCGTCGCCGCATCGCCCAATTACGTGCACACCAGCGATGTGCTCAAGGACTACCCAGACAAAACCCGGCTCATCACCTACGGCCTGAACAAGAGCAGTTATCCACAGCCTGACGCCGAGCGCATGGCGGGCTGGAAGGCCAGGCTGGGCGAGCGCTTCTTTCTGTTCGTTGGGGTGATGCGCTACTACAAGGGCCTGCACATCCTGCTCGACGCCCTCAAGGGCGCGGATTATCCCGTGGTCATCATGGGCGCGGGCCCGCTGGAAAAAGCGCTGCACGCCCAAGCCGCGGCATTGGGCTTGCGCAACCTGCACTTTCTCGGGCGCCTGGGGGATGAAGATAAAGTCGCGCTGCTGGAACTGAGCTACGCCATCGTGTTTCCCTCGCACCTGCGCTCCGAAGCCTTCGGTATCTCCCTGCTCGAAGGCGCGATGTTCGGCAAGCCGATGATCTCCAGCGAAATCGGCACCGGCACCAGCTACATCAACATCCACAACGAAACCGGCCTGGTGGTGCCCCCGAGCGATCCCGACGCGTTCCGCGAAGCGATGCGCACCCTCTGGGATAACCCGGCGCAGGCGCACGCGATGGGCGCCAAGGCCGAAGCCCGCTACCGACTGCTGTTCACCGCCGAAGAGATGGGCCGCAAGTGGGTGGAGCTGTATGAAGAGTTGCTGGAGGAAAAGGCGCTTTCGTACGCATGACGACCATGGCCAGGGAGCCGGCTCCCTGGCCGCAAGGTCGTGGTCGATGGCTCAAGCCGTTTTCTGCAGCCCGATCACCGTACGCGGCATGCCCACGAACCCCGGCAACGCCTCGATCCGCGCCAGCCATGCCCGCACGTTGGCATAGTCCTCCAACGACACGTTGCCTTCCGGCGCATGGGCGATATAGGTGTAGCCGGCGATGTCGGCGACGGTCGGGGTGTCTCCCGCCAGATAAGGGCTGTGGCTCAGTTCCTGATCCACGACCTTGAGCAGGGCGTGAGAACGGGCAATCACGTCCTCGGCGTTATAGGCCGCGCCGAACACCGTGATCAGCCGCGCCGTGGCAGGCCCGGCATGGATCGGCCCAGCCGCGGCCGACAGCCAGCGCTGCACCCGTGCGGCGCCAATCGGGTCGGTTGGCAACCAGCGCCCCTGGCCATACTTGTGCGCCAGGTACACCAGGATGGCATTGGAGTCTGCCAGCACTACACCGTCATCATCGATGACCGGTACCTGGCCAAAGGCGTTGATGGCGAGGAACTCGGGTTTTTTATGGGCACCCTTGGCCAAATCGACGAACACCACCTCGACGGGTAGCTCAAGCAACGACAACATCAGTTCAACGCGATGGGAATGGCCGGAAAGCGGGAAATGGTAGTGCTTGATGGGTTTCATGGTCGACTCCGCTGAGGTGGACGCCATCACCGGAACGGCGTCGATGGAGTCATCCTGCGCTTGAACCGATAACTCGAGAATCACCCGCAAACGCAATCCATTATTTCAACGGAGGAAATAATGCCTCAGCCCCTCAAGGCCGGGACGTGGCGCAATGCATTGACGGTAAAGTCGACAAAACTGCGCACCCGCGCCGGTGCATTGCGCCCACCCTGATACACCACATGGATCGGCAGCGGCGGCAGTTCGAAATCAGCCAAGACAATCTCCAGCTCACCGGTGGCCACAGGATCGGCCACCTGATAAGACAGCACCCGCGTCATCCCCAGGCCCTGGCGGGCTGCGTTGATCGCGGCCTGGTTGGCCGTCACCGCCAATCGCGGCGCGAGCCGAACGACCAGCGGCTGTTCGCCCTCGGCGAAGGTCCAGCTTCGGTTCTGGTTGATGGCCGATGACAACACCACCGGCATCTGCTCCAGCTCGCCCGGATGCCGGGGCCGGCCATGGCGGGCGAAAAATCCCGGCGAACCGCACACCACCCGCCGCACCTCGCCCACGCGCACGGCATGCTGGCTGCTGTCCGGCAACTCGCCGATGCGTACCGCCACGTCGATGCCCTCCTCGACCATGTTGACGTTGCGATCGAGCAGCAAGGCGTTGATGCTGACCTCGGGAAACTGCAGCAGGTAGTCAACCAGCAACGGCGTAACGAAGGACTGGCCGAACAACACCGGCGCGGTAATCGCCAGTTGCCCACGAGGCTGGACATGGCTTCCCGCCGCCGAATCCTCGGCTTCCTGGAGATCGTTCAGGATCCGCCGACAATCTTCCAGAAAGCGCTGGCCCGCTTCGCTCAAGTAGACATTGCGCGTGGTGCGCACCAACAGGGGCGTACCGATGCGCTGCTCCAAGGCCGCCACCGCCCGCGTGACACTGGCCGCCGACAGGCCAAGACGCCGTGAGGCCGCCGAGAACCCCGACTCCAGCGCCACGGCGACAAACACCTGCATTTCCTGAAACCTGTCCATCCAGCCCCCCGATGAGAAATCCTGATACAAGTTTTCCAGACATCCTGAAACAGCGCTACGCAGCCAGTGTAGAGGCCTGGGCCAGTGAACCACAGCGTAGCGCCGCCGGACACTGGGACATTGAACCGGTCGTTGGCAGGCATGCTTGGTACCATCGCGCCGTGTGACAATTTGATGACGAAGGAAAACCCTGTGGGAGCGAACCTGCTCTCGATGGCGGCGGATCAACATGAAAACCAGCGGCTGATTCACCGTCTTCGCGACCACGCCCGTTCCACAGGGTTTGTCTGCTGTTTCATGGATTAGCTTCGACCGAAGGCCTGCTTGTGAAAATTTTTTACCCCCGTTTAAACCCTCCCTACACGCCCCTTCTTGCCTTGATCGGCTGCGTGCTGTTGACCCCGATGGGCCTGCGCCTGGCGCTGGGCTGGTCCGACCCGCTGGGCTATCTCTCGGACCTGGGCGTCGGCGGGTTGCTGGTCGCGCTGCTCTACCGTCGCCCCTGGTGGCTGGCATTGCCCGTGTTGCTGGCCTGGAGCGCGTTGACCCTGGCCAGCATCGAACTGGTCAGCGCCGTCGGGCGGATGCCCAACCCTTCGGACGTGCATTACCTGATCGATCCGCAATTCGTTGAGAACTCCACCAGTGGCGGCTTCGCCCACCCCTGGCTGGCCACGTTCCAGTGCGCGGCACTGGGGTTCTGGCTGCTGGTGCAATGGCTCAATCGGGCGCGACCGGCCCCACGCTTGCCGCGCCATGCCTGGGTAGCGCCGCTGCTGGTGCTGCTGATCCACGGTGCGGTGCAATCCTGGCGGCCCAGCGAGGCGGACCAGTGGAACCTGTTCAACCTGCCCCATCAATTGGCTACCGCCGCCCTCGCCGAGGGTCAGGAGCGCGCCCAGCAATGGCTCGAAGGCAGCGCCCCGGACCCGGTGCCGCCCATGGACGGACTCACCCGCCTGGACCTGGACGGGCAACGCTTGCTGGCCGAACCGGGCCGCGCGCGCAACGTCCTGGTCATCGCCCTGGAAGGCATCCCCGGGGCCTACGTGCGTGCCAATCGCCAGGCGTTGAACAGCACCTATCAAGAAGACCTGATGCCGCACCTGAGCGCCTGGGCCGAGCGCGGCATGAACACCCCCGATTACGTCCTGCATAGCCACCAGACCATCCGAGGCCTGTACGCCATGTTGTGCGGCGACTACGACAAACTCGACGACGGCACGCCCAAGGGCGTCGAAATGCTCAACCAGACCCAGCGCAACCAAGCCTGCCTGCCGGCCCAATTGCGCCAGAACGGTTTCTCCACCCACTTCCTGCAAGCCGCCGGGCTACGGTTCATGGCCAAGGACCGGATCATGCCGCACATCGGCTTCGACACGGCACTGGGCGTGGAGTGGTTCACCCAGCCCGCCTACCTGGAATTCCCCTGGGGCAAGGACGACAAGACCTTCTTCGAGGGCGCGCTGGACTACGTCGGGCAATTGCAACAGGCGGACCGGCCGTGGATGCTCACCTTGCTGACCGTCGGCACGCACCAGCCCTACTCCGCACCCGATGACTACCTGCAACGCTACGACTCTGCCAAGCAGGCGGCGGTCGGTTACCTGGACGACGCCTTGGACAGTTTCCTGGCTGGCCTTGAGCGCCAGGGCATCCTGGACAACACCTTGGTGGTGATCACTTCGGACGAATCCCATGGCATCGACGATGTGCGCCTGGCGTCATCCTGGGGTTTCAACCTGATGCTGGCGCCGGATCCATTGCCCAGGATCAAATCAGGGGTCTATGGCCACGTGGACCTGAGCGCCTCGATACTCGACTACTTCGGCTTCGCGGTGCCCACGGCGTTGTCCGGACGCTCGATGCTCAGGGATTACACGACGGGCCGGGAGATCATGTCGTTCACCAACGGCAAACTGCGCCATCACGACGGCAACGGCACGTTCACCGAATGCGATTTCCTGCAGCGTTGCCGGTCCTACGCCAGCCCCGGCTTTATCGCCGACCGGGCTGTCTACAGTGGGCAGTACAGCGGCCAGCGCGCACGGCTGATCAGCGCCCGGGCCACCGCCCTGGGCCAGACCCTGCTGCCCACGCCTCTCAACCAGCGTTATCAATTTGGCAGCGCAGAAAAGATCCCGCTGCCGGCCCAGGTGTCCAACGACTGGACCGACAACCTGATCGGGGCCCAGTACCTGGAGATGCCCAAAGGCTCGCAGACCCGCGTCAGCCTGACCATCCGCGCCCTGGAGGCCGACCACGCCGCCTATATTTCCCTGAAGGCCAAGGAGTTCGAACAGGACGTCGCCATGGACCTGCCGACCGACGTGGCGGTAACCCCCGAGCAGCCGCTGGTGATGGACATCAGTTTTGACAACCCGCAACAGCGCAAGGCCTTCTCCTTCCACCTGCTCGGACACGGGGTGGGCGCCATCGAGATCAGCGACTTCAGCGTCGTGACCGAGCTGCCAGGCCAGCCGGAGCAACCGGAATATCTGGACGAGTACCTGGACGATGGGCAGGACGACAGCGAAGTCCAATCCAGCTGAACAAAAAACGCGCAGCCTTTGAAACAGGCTGCGCGTGATCGAAATCGCCCAATGCCACTCGGCGTGGGGATGCCCCAGGCTAATCCAGCAAGCGGTGCAGCTTCGCGTACTGCAACAGCATGATGGTCTTGGCGTCGCAGATTTCCCCCGTCTCGACCATGCCCAGGGCCTGGTCGAGTGACATCTCCAGCACCTCGATCTCCTCGCCTTCCTCCTCCAGCCCGCCGCCTTCGTGCCGCTTGTCTTCGTCGAAGTACTCGCCGACGAAAAAATGCAGCCGTTCCGTCACCGAGCCCGGGCTCATGAAGGCCTCGAAGACCTTGCGCACGTCCTGGATGACGTAGCCGGTTTCCTCCTGGGTTTCCTTGCGGATGCAGGTGTGCGGGTCGTCGTTGTCGAGCAGCCCGGCGCAGGTTTCGATCAGCAGGTCATCGTACCCGTTGACGAAGGCCGGGAAGCGGAATTGCCGGGTCAGGACCACGGTCTGCTTGGCCTTGCTGTACAACAGGATGGTGGCGCCGTTGCCCCGGTCGTAGGTCTCGCGCGTCAATTGCTGCCAGCGGCCGTCGCGACCGAGGTAGTCGTAGGTAGCCTTGCGCAATACGTACCAGTTGTCCGAGAGGACTTCGACGTGCTTGATCCGCACACGGTCCTTGATGCTGGTTGCCTGGGTCATTCATCCACTCCCTTCGAGATCCGTGTCCCATTAAACACTGTTCAGGCGGCCTCGCCGTCAATCGGCACGGCCGGGACCCGGGGCAGCGCTCGCTTGTGCGCCGTCCTGGCGTAGGCGCCCTCGATGATCCGTTGCGCTTCGGGCGAAACCTCTTCGCCCATCAGGTACGCATCGATTTCCTCGTAGCGGCAGCCATAGGCGTCTTCATCCAGCTTGCCAGGGGCCAGGTCCTCCAGGTCCGCGGTCGGCGCCTTGTGCACCAGGTGCGCCGGGGCGCCCAGGGCGTCGGCCAACCCGCGGACCTGGGTCTTCGTCAGCCCGGACAACGGCGCCAGGTCACATGCACCGTCGCCAAACTTGGTGAAAAAGCCCATCACCGCCTCCGCGCCATGATCGGTGCCCACCACCAATCCCTGGCTCAGGTTGGCGATGGCGTATTGCGCCAGCATCCGAGCCCGGGCCTTGGCGTTGCCCTTGGCGAAGTCGGTGAGCGCTGCCGAAGGCTGCAAGCCGTCGAGGGCGATATCGGCCATCAGCCCGTCCACGCATGCGGCGATGTTGCACGTGGTGATCACGTCCGGCTGGATGAAATCCAGGGCTGCCTGGGCATCCTGTTCGTCGGCCTGGGCTTTGTAGGGCAACCGGACGGCAATGAAACGCGCCTCGTGGTTTTCATCCCGCAGTTGCCTGACCGCCCTCTGGCACAGCAACCCGGCCGTGAGCGAATCGACACCGCCACTGATGCCCAGCACCAGGGACGTACAACCCGACTCGCGCAGAACCTGCTGGATGAACGCGACGCGACGGGCAATCTCGGCGGCTTCACCGCCTGGTTTGAGTTGGCGATCGATGCCCAGTTCCCGGGCAATGGTCTGTTGCACAAGCGAAGTCATATCAGGCTCCCAGTTGTGGATTGATCAGAGCAACGTTGAACACTTGAGCGGCGTACCGCAGGAACGAAACATCCTCACAGACATTCTTGACCGGATCGTCGGAGAACTTCACGACCGGCTCGCCATGGACCCGCACCAGTTTCATGACGATGCTCAGCGGCTCGACACCGTCGACATCGCAAGCCAGGCTGGTGCCCATCCCGAAGCCGAACTTGGCCTTGCCACGCACATGCCGCAGGATCGGCAGGCATTTTTCGAAATTGAGGCCGTCGGAAAACATCAGGTCCTTGGTGCGCGGATCGACACCCAGCGCCTTGTAGCGGTCCAGCACCTTGTCAGCCCAGAGGATAGGGTCACCGGAATCCTGGCGCAGGCCGTCATAGAGCTTGGCGAAGTACAGGTCGAAGTCCTTGAGGAAGAAGTCGGTGCTGATGCAGTCCGTGAGCGCGATGCCCAGGCGGCCGCGATACTCGCGTACCCAGTTTTCCAGCGCGGCGTTCTGGCTCTCGCGCAACCGGCCCAGTTGCTGGTGCACCATCAGCCACTGGTGGGCCATCGTGCCGATCAGCGGCAGGTCGAACTCGTAGGCCAGGTGAGCGTTGCTGGTGCCGACAAAAACCCCGGGGAAATCGCTGCGCATGACGTTCACCACTTCGCGCTGGGCCCGGAACGACAGCCGCCGACGGGTGGAGAAGTCCGAGACACGGAACTCGGCGAGCTCTTCACGGCTGGCGTTTTTCTCCAGCCATTCGAACTTCTGGTACAGCTTGCGGGTGACGTCGGCCAACTCGACATCCGGGTACTTCTCGCGGTTGCGCAACTCACTGACCATGGCCAGTACCGGTTGCTCGAACATGATGCAGTGCAACATCGGGCCACGGACGCGGATATGCAGTTGGCCGTCGACTTCCGACACATGGATGTAGCGCAGATTGAAGCGGAACAGGCCAAGAAACTGTTCGAAGTCGGCGGTCAGGTACTCGCGAAAACGCTTGTTGAACAGGAACCGCTGCTCGCCTTCGCGCAGTTGCAAGCCGGCGAGTTTCTCCAGTTCGACCCGAATCTGCGGGATCAGGTGGCCGAGCCGTTCCTTGGAACGCACGATGAACTGGTATTCCACTTCCACGTTGGGGTGCTGGTGCAAGACCGCCTGCATCATGGTGAAGGTGTAGTAGTCGGTATCCAAAAGACTCTGGATGGTGCCGTTGCTCGAATCGAATGCGCTGTCCATGGGTCTTCCTTACACGCTTGCCAGTTGAACGGTTTCTTCGCGAGTCGCGGCCACCGCGATGCCCGCTTGCTGCATATCCCTGATGGCCTGGAGGGCGCCCTCCTCGCTGATGGCCCGGCAGGCCGGCAAGTGGATGATCACCTTGAACCCGGCGCTCGCCAGTTGCAGTGCGGTGGTCTTGACGCAGAAATCCAGCGCCAGCCCGCCGACGATGACCTGCTCGACACCTTGGCCCTTGAGGTACTCGATCACCCCGGTAGAGAGCTTGCCGTGCAAGTCGTGGTAGCACGCGCCGTACGGGTGCAGGTCCGGCTCGACGCCCTTCCAGATGAAATAGTCGTAGTCGTAAGGCGTCGGCAGTTCGTCCAGCAGGGTGAAACCTTCGGTGCCGGGCACACAGTGACTGACCCATGTGATGTCGGCGTGCGCGAGCCCGGTGGGCTTGAGCATCTGCGCATGGTCGGCGACCACCCAGGGCGCCTGGGGCGAGTGGGCATCCTTGCTGCCGATGCGCAGGCTGGCCAGGGACGCGATGAAGTTCAACTCACCGCCGATCTGCTCGCCGCCAGGCACCGGCAGCTCATCAGGGCAGAGCGGGGTAAAGCTCTTTTGCGCATCGACATCGAAGGAAGCGGTTTTGCGAGTCAGGCTGTTCATGCTGGGTTTCTCCTGTTCATGGTCGCTACAGTACACAACATGTACTTTCACAACAAGCTTCGTCTGCAAAATTTTTTCACGACCCTATCTATTGAATATGGGATCCGGAAGATGTCGTTTGAGATCTTTGGTGATAAAGTACACGTCACGTACCAATTGAGGATTAGCCATGTTCGAGATTGCGCTTTATGGCGGTGCCTTCAATCCGCCTCACGCCGGCCACGCCCAGGTGATGATCGAGGCGTCCCGCCAGGCCCGGCGCGTCTTGGTGGCCCCTAGCTTCAGGCACCCTTGCGGCAAGCGAATGGTCGACTACGAGGTCCGGATGAAGTGGCTGGAGTCGATCGTCGAGCACATCCAACCGCTGTGCCGCACCGAAGTGCGCGCCAGCCGGGTGGAGCAGCTCGTGGCCCGTGGCGTCGAAGGCCCCATCTACAGTTACACCCTGCTCGCCCACCTCGCCGACAGCCTGGCCCTGGACGGCAAGCGGATCGCGCTGGTGGTGGGCCAGGATGTGGCCGAGCAGTTGCCGAGCTTCTATCGCGGCCAGGCATTGCTGGAGCGTTTTTCCATCCTGTGCGTGGAGGAAAGGCTCCACGTGCGCAGCACACTGCTGCGCGAACGCCTGGCCCTGGGCGAACCGCTGCCCAGCCACTGGATGGCACCGGGCATGGACCCGTTAAACTATGACCTTTATGCGACCTACGGAAACCGACATGCGCAATAGCACCGCCCCCACGCGCGATTACCTGCATACCATCGACCTCTGCGTGCTGCGCTTCAACCGGCAAGCCCAGGCCATCGAAATTCTCTTGAACCGCAGGGAGGCCGAACCGTTCGCCGGCCACTGGGCGCTGCCCGGGATCGTAGTCAATGGGGGGGTTGAAGATCTGACGCTGAACGACGCCGTGGAGCGCCTGCGTCACTCCAACAAGGTAGGGATGCCACTGGCCTGGATCGAACAGGTCGGCACCGTCGGCGACGCCTTCCGCGACCCGCGTTGCTGGTCGTCGTCGACGTTCTACCTGGCGATTGCCAGCGAGGCGGTCCAGCTCGCCGAGCACCAGGGTTTCTTCCCGCTCAAGGACGTCGCGGATGCCACGATCAAACTGCCCTTCGATCACAACAGCCTGGTGGCCGCCGTCCAGGAACGGCTGTTGTCCAAATCCCTCTACAGCAGCCTGCCGCTGATGTTCCTCGGCCCCGAGTTCAGCGCGCCGCAAGCCGTAGGCATCTTCTCTGTGGTGCTCGAACGCCCGGTACTCAAGACCAGCATGCGCCAGCGCCTGCTGAAGATGACCGAAGCAGGCTACCTGCAAGAGACCGGGCGCAAGAAAAGCGGCGACGGCGGCCGCCCCCAGCGCACGCTGGAAAACCTGAAGCCGGGCAGCGTTTATCTTTTTGACCGGTGTTTTCTGGAGTAGCGCTTAGCGAGCAAGCGCAAATGCTGGCGCCATCCGCTCCTGCTCATTGCTTGAGATGCCCAGATAGCACGCGACCCTGGGCCATTTTCTGACGACGCCCTGGAATCTTTGGATGGTTTGTCTGGCATCGTCAGCAGAGACGCGGAAGTAGCCGGCCACGCTCATTGCCAAATCAAGGTCTATGGCGTTATCAGCCTCTGAAACGTTGAGCCTCAGGCCAGTGTCACCAGGGACAGGGTTCATGTCATACGCAGGCGAAAGACGCCAACCGCGCCCTGGCTCCAATAGGAAGCCATGGTTTCGTAGATGATCGTCAGTATTCGAAACCAGCATGTTGAAAACAATTCTTCGCCAAAGCTCGGGAAGATCTACGTCGGCAGCGGCTCCCTCCCTGACCAATACCTCTGCAATCTCCAGGTAACTGGCCCCTGTCTCATGCCCATCACCATCTTGGTGGTCCGTCAGGGTCATCGCTGAAGCAAAGTGAAGTCGGCCCCCCCTTGCTGTTCTGTCAAAGCGCTTAACCATGAAACAGTGATACTCACTCGCGTACCGTTGCGCTTTTCCTTCAGCCACATATAGCCCACAGCCTTGAGCCAATGTGTTGACGACCATCTCCCAGCCGCCCACGTCGTGGGCGTCTCTATTACTGGGAAATTTTCCTATCCAGAGAGCCTGATCGTCATCAACTACGCTTGCCTTGGGCCTCGCTCCACCCAGAGAACCACCTGGAGCGATGAGCATTCGAATCCAGTCCTGACCCTGTGCACCCCGATCCTCGCCAGCTTCGAATCGACGCGAAGCCTCTTCAAGCTCACGCATGCGGGCCATCGGTGGGGCGGCATGCTCCATATGGGCATCAAGGAACGCTCCTTCTTCCTCGACTTTGAAACGCAGTCCCCCTACCCGGTAGGCGTCGTGAACCCCGATGAGATAGTCCGAGTCAAACAGCCGTGCGTCCTGCGGTGCGACTCCAGCTCTTTTATCCCGCTCCAAGCGACGATCCATCAGCAGTCGCCCCCATCGATCAGGCGAGGAGTCCGATATGCACCCAAAGCAATTTCTCGCTGGATATTGCCTCCCTTCGTAAGGCTGAATCCGAGGGTCTATCGCAATCTGAGTGTGAATGGTTTGAAGAACAGCCCGCGCGTACTCAAACTCCATACGTTCGGATCCTGCCAATCTGCGGGAATGAAGGGTTCCAAGCAGTACGGGTGCTGTTTCATTCCAGTCTGCGTAGACGAAAATCCTTTCAGGCATCGTCTTCCCCTAAAAGCTTCTTAGCGAGTTCAGAGCTTGTCTGGCTTCGGCTATAAGCGGCTGGTGATGCAGAACTATTATCTTTTGCTGAGACGCTGACCAAGTTGTCCCAATGAAACTGCGGCAGCTTTACTTTTGGCTTGATGTGCTCGACTGCAGAACGCCCTTTCAATTCAGCATCTTGCAGATCACGGCCTAACTCATCCGTGCGCGCGAGCAATTCAAGGTCCTTCTCCAGGCCCAAGGCTACCAATACCGAGACGTAAGCCCCTATGGTTACAGCAGGACTGCCACTTTCCAGCGCCCTTAACGTTGGGGCGCTCATGCCCGCACGCGCAGCCATTTGCGTCGCAGTGATCTTACGACGCTTACGAGCCAGCTCGATCCGTTCGCCAAGCTGGCGCAGGAGCCGCTCAGCGGATGGCATGAGGGGTGCTGTTTTTTTGGGCATGGCCGTATTTTTTCAATTTCTTTGAGGATTTGAAAAAATACTAGCACAGAGATGCCTGATATCAGCTTCTAATGAGGAAAAGTGAAAGTATTTTTTTAATATTTAGAAAAAAAAGAAAAAATACATTCAAACTCAAATTTGGTTTCTCAAGATGAGCCCAGATGTTTAGTCGGGTTCTCTTCAGCTATTTGGCGAAGCGCCAGCCATGCGTAAAGGACGATGCGGCTTGGACGAATGAGCGGGTTTAGCAGCGCTAAACCCGCTCAGATTCATTACGCAGGATCACCAAGAAACCTGGCTCTTGGTGGACGACTCACTCCACCGTCACAGACTTCGCCAGATTGCGCGGCTGGTCCACGTCCGTGCCCTTGAGCACGGCCACGTAGTACGACAGCAGTTGCAGCGGGAGGGTGTAGAGGATCGGCGACAGGATGTCGTGGATGTGTGGCATGTGCACCACGTGGGTGCCTTCGCCGTTGGTCATGCCGGCTTTTTCGTCGGCAAAGACGATCAACTGGCCGCCGCGGGCGCGCACTTCCTGCAGGTTGGACTTGAGTTTTTCCAGCAGCTCGTTGTTCGGTGCCACGGTGACCACCGGCATGTCGTTGTCCACCAGGGCCAACGGGCCATGCTTGAGCTCGCCGGCAGGGTAGGCTTCGGCGTGGATGTAGGAGATTTCCTTGAGCTTCAAGGCCCCTTCCATCGCCACCGGGAATTGCGCGCCACGGCCGAGGAACAGGGTGTGGTTTTTCTCGGCGAACAGCTCGGCGATTTTTTCCACGGTGCTGTCCATCGCCAGGGCCTCGCCCAGGCGCGTCGGCAGGCGGCGCAGTTCTTCCACCAGTTTTGCCTCGACACCCTCGGCCAACGTGCCGCGCACCTGGCCCAACGACAAGGTCAACAGCAGCAGGCCGACCAGCTGGGTGGTGAACGCCTTGGTCGACGCCACGCCGATCTCGCGGCCAGCCTGGGTCAGCAGGGTCAGGTCGGATTCACGCACCAGTGAGCTGATGCCCACGTTGCAGATCGCCAGGCTGGCAAGGAAGCCCAGCTCCTTGGCGTTGCGCAGGGCGGCCAGGGTGTCGGCGGTTTCGCCGGACTGGGAAATGGTGACGAACAGCGAATCGGGTTGCACCACCACCTTGCGGTAACGGAACTCACTGGCCACTTCGACCTGACACGGAATCCCGGCCAACTCTTCCAGCCAGTAACGGGCGACCATGCCGGCGTGATAGCTGGTGCCGCACGCGACGATCTGCACGTTGCGCACCTTGGCGAACAGCTCGGCCGCTTGCGGGCCGAAGGCCTGGACCAGCACCTGGGTCTGGCTCATGCGGCCTTCCAGGGTGCGTTGCACCACGGCTGGCTGCTCATGGATTTCCTTGAGCATGAAGTGACGGAACTCGCCCTTGTCGGCGGCTTCGGCGCCGTCGCGGTACTGAACGGTTTCACGTTCGACGGCTTTGCCCTCGATGTCCCAGATCTGCACGCTGTCGCGGCGGATCTCGGCGATATCGCCCTCTTCCAGGTACATGAAGCGGTCGGTGACCTGGCGCAGGGCCAACTGGTCGGACGCCAGGAAGTTTTCCCCAAGGCCGAGGCCGATCACCAACGGGCTGCCGCTGCGGGCCGCCACCAGGCGATCCGGCTGTTTGGCGCTGATGACCGCCAGGCCATAGGCGCCGTGCAGTTCCTTGACGGTCGCCTTGAGGGCTGCGGTCAAGTCCGCCAGGTCCTTGAGCTTGTGGTTGAGCAGGTGGGCGATGACTTCGGTGTCGGTGTCCGAAGTGAACACATAGCCGAGCGCCTTGAGCTGTTCACGCAGGGCTTCGTGGTTTTCGATGATGCCATTGTGCACCACCGCCAGGTCGCCGCCGGAGAAATGCGGGTGGGCGTTACGCTCGCACGGCGCGCCGTGGGTGGCCCAGCGGGTATGTGCGATGCCAAGGCGACCGATCAGCGGCTCGGCGTCCAGCGCCTGTTCCAGCTCGCTGACCTTGCCCGGGCGGCGCATCCGCTCAAGCGTCTGGTCGTTGGTGAAAACCGCCACGCCGGCACTGTCGTAGCCGCGATATTCCAGGCGCTTGAGGCCTTCGATCAAGATTGCAGTGATATTACGTTCAGCAACGGCGCCGACAATTCCACACATGTTATTTCTCCTGGCTGACAGACGCGCAGATCACATTGATGCCGCGGGCCTGAATCTGATCGCGGGCCTCTACGGGCAGGCGATCATCGGTAATGAGGGTATGGACGCTGCTCCACGGCAGTTCCAGGTTGGGGATCTTGCGGCCGATCTTGTCGGCCTCCACCATCACGATCACTTCGCGGGCAACCTCAGCCATCACACGGCTCAGGCCCAGCAGTTCGTTGAAGGTGGTGGTGCCACGGACCAGATCGATACCGTCGGCACCGATGAACAACTGGTCGAAGTCATAGGAACGCAGGACCTGTTCGGCGACCTGGCCCTGGAATGATTCGGAATGCGGGTCCCAGGTGCCACCGGTCATCAACAGCACCGGTTCGTGCTCCAGCTCGTTCAGGGCCCTGGCGACGTGCAGGGAGTTGGTCATGACTACCAGCCCGGGCTGCTGGCCCAGTTGAGGGATCATGGCCGCCGTGGTGCTGCCGCTGTCGATGATGATGCGCGCGTGTTCGCGGATCCGCTTCACAGCGGCCCGGGCAATCGCCTGCTTGTAGCTGGAGACGGCTTTCCCGTTGTCGGCCACCAGCTCCTGCGGCATCGGCACAGCGCCACCGTAGCGGCGCAGCAACAGGCCGTTGGTTTCCAGGGCGGCGAGATCCTTGCGAATCGTAACCTCCGAGGTTTCGAAGCGTTTGGCCAGCTCATCCACACTGACCTCACCCTGCTCCTGGAGTAAGGCAAGGATATTGTGGCGGCGCTGTGGCGTATTGCGTTTCGACATGGCGAGATAAGTTTCGATTCGAAAGATAACGTAAGCAATCAAAACCTATTGCCGTGCAATCGTCAAGGCGGGGGCAGAAAAATTCAGAAATCATTAGATCAATGTGGGAGCGGGCTTGCTCGCGAAGGGGTCGAATCAGACAGTACAGCATGAACTGACACGACGCTTTCGCGAGCAAGCCCGCTCCCACAGGGGTTGTGGACAACTTAGGACTTCTTGATTTTCTCTGGACGCTTCCAGTTATCGATGTTGCGCTGACGCGCGCGCCCTACGGCCAGTTGCGATTTATCCACATTCTGGTTGATGGTCGACCCGGCTGCTGTCGTCGCGCCGCTGGAGATATCCACAGGCGCCACCAGGGAGTTGTTGGAGCCGATGAACACGTCCTCCCCCAACACGGTCTTCCACTTGTTCGCGCCATCGTAGTTGCACGTGATGGTGCCGGCGCCAATGTTGGTGCGGGCGCCGACCTCGGCGTCGCCCAGGTAGGTCAGGTGACCGGCCTTGGCGCCTTCGCCCAGGTGCGCGTTCTTCAGCTCGACGAAGTTACCCACATGGGCACGCGCCTCCAGCACGGAGCCAGGACGCAACCGGGCGAACGGGCCGGCGTCACTGCCTTCGCCCATGACCGCACCGTCCAGGTGGCTGTTGGCCTTGACCACCACGCCCTTACGCAGGGTGCTGTCCTTGATCACACAGTTCGGGCCGATGACCACATCGTCTTCGATCACGACATTCCCTTCGAGGATGACGTTGATGTCGATGACCACATCGCGGCCCACGCTGACCTCACCGCGCACATCGAAACGGGACGGGTCGCGCAGGGTCACGCCCTGGGCCATCAGGCGGCGGGCGGCGCGCAGTTGATAATGACGCTCCAGCTCGGCCAACTGCCGGCGGTCGTTGGCGCCCTGCACTTCCATGGCATCCAGGGGTTGCTCGGTGGCCACCACCAGGCCGTCCGCGACCGCCATGGCAATCACATCGGTCAGGTAATACTCGCCCTGGGCGTTGTTGTTCGAAAGGCGGCTCATCCAGTCACCCAGGCGCCCGGCCGGTACGGCGAGAATCCCGGTGTTGCCCTCGGTGATAGCAAGTTGGGCCTGGTTGGCGTCCTTCTGCTCGACAATCTCGGTGACCTGGCCGTCGGCATTGCGCACGATGCGCCCGTAACCCGTGGGGTCATCCAGCTCGACGGTCAGCAGGCCCAGCTGTTGTGGCGCAACCTGCTTGAGCAGGCGTTGCAGGGTGTCGACCTCGATCAGCGGTACGTCGCCATACAGGATCAGCACCGTGTCGGCGGTGATGAACGGCACGGCCTGGGCGACGGCATGGCCGGTCCCCAGTTGCTTGTCCTGCAGGACGAAATTCAGGTCATCGGCGGCCAGGCGTTCACGAACGGCATCGGCGCCGTGGCCGATCACGACATGGATGCGCTGTGGATCAAGTTGCCGAGCGCTGTGGATAACATGGCCAAGCATGGAACGCCCCGCCACCGGATGCAGTACCTTGGGCAGCGCCGAGCGCATGCGGGTGCCTTGACCGGCCGCGAGGATAACGATTTCGAGAGACATGACTGGCTACCAATCCTGGGTGGTCAGCGGCTGCGACCAGATGATGAGTGTCGGAAAAAGAAAAAGGGTAGCCGAGGCTACCCTTTTTAATCAATCACGCAGAAAGCGGACGGCTTAGCCGCCGAACTTCTTGCGGATCTGCTGGACGGTGCGCAGCTGGGCTGCGGCCTCGGCCAGACGTGCAGCAGCAGAACCGTAGTCGAAGTCTGCGCCTTTTTCGTGCAGGGCCTTCTCGGCAGCCTTGACGGCTTCCTGAGCGGAGGCTTCGTCCAGGTCGGCAGCACGTTGCACGGTGTCGGCAAGGACCTTGACCATGTTCGGCTGAACCTCGAGGAAACCACCCGAGATGTAGAACACCTCTTTTTCCCCGCCCTGCTTGGTCAGACTAATCGGACCTGGCTTCAAGCTGGTGATCAGCGGTGCGTGCCCCAGGGCGATACCAAGATCCCCCAGTTCACCGTGCGCAACCACAAACTCGACCAGACCGGAGAAAATTTCCCCTTCCGCACTGACGATATCGCAATGGACTGTCATAGCCATCTGATTGCCTCAACCTAAATTAGCGCCCGTTGCCGGGCGCCGGGATTACAGTTTCTTGGCTTTCTCGATCGCTTCTTCGATGCCGCCGACCATGTAGAACGCTTGTTCTGGCAGGTGGTCGTAGTCACCGTTGAGGATGCCTTTGAAGCCAGCAATGGTGTCTTTCAGGGAAACGTATTTACCCGAGGCACCGGTGAAGACTTCAGCCACGAAGAACGGCTGCGACAAGAAGCGCTGGATCTTACGAGCACGGGCTACCAACTGCTTGTCGGTTTCCGACAGCTCGTCCATACCCAGGATCGCGATGATGTCCTTCAGCTCTTTGTAGCGCTGCAGCACGTACTGAACGCCACGAGCGGTCTCGTAGTGCTCGGTGCCGATCACGTTCGGGTCCAGCTGACGGGAAGTCGAGTCCAGTGGGTCTACCGCTGGGTAGATACCCAGGGAAGCGATGTCACGGGACAGAACGACGGTGGCGTCCAAGTGGGCGAAGGTGGTCGCTGGCGACGGGTCGGTCAAGTCGTCCGCTGGTACGTATACCGCCTGGATCGAGGTGATCGAGCCTTGCTTGGTCGAAGTGATGCGCTCTTGCAGCACGCCCATCTCTTCAGCCAGGGTCGGCTGGTAACCTACTGCCGAAGGCATACGGCCCAGCAGTGCGGATACTTCGGTACCGGCCAGGGTGTAACGGTAGATGTTGTCGACGAACAGCAGAACGTCGTTACCTTCGTCACGGAACTTCTCGGCCATGGTCAGGCCGGTCAGGGCTACGCGCAGACGGTTTCCCGGCGGCTCGTTCATCTGGCCGTAGACCAGTGCCACTTTGTCCAGAACGTTGGAATCCTTCATCTCGTGGTAGAAGTCGTTACCCTCACGAGTACGCTCACCCACACCGGCGAACACGGAATAACCGCTGTGCTCGATGGCGATGTTACGGATCAGTTCCATCATGTTTACGGTCTTGCCTACACCGGCACCACCGAACAGACCGACTTTACCGCCTTTGGCGAACGGGCAAACCAGGTCGATAACCTTGATGCCGGTTTCCAGCAGGTCGTTGCCGCCTGCCTGTTCAGCGAACGAAGGCGCTGGACGGTGAATGCCCCAACGCTCTTCGGTAGCGATTGGACCAGCTTCGTCGATCGGGTTGCCCAGAACGTCCATGATCCGGCCCAGAGTCGCTTTACCGACCGGTACGGAGATGGCTGCGCCAGAGTCGACAACGTCCAGACCGCGCTTCAAGCCTTCGGTGGAACCCATCGCAATGGTACGAACCACGCCGTCGCCCAGCTGCTGCTGAACTTCCAGGGTGGTCCCGGCCGCGCTTTGTACAGTCAGCGCGTTGTAGATGCTCGGTACGCTGTCGCGTGGAAATTCCACGTCGATAACGGCGCCGATGATTTGAACGATACGTCCGCTACTCATAGCTGGATCCTCTGAATATTTGAACCGTTAAACCGCGGCAGCGCCGCCGACGATTTCCGAGATCTCTTGGGTGATCGCAGCCTGACGCGCCTTGTTGTAGACCAGCTGCAAATCGCTGATCAAATCACCGGCGTTGTCGGTAGCGTTCTTCATCGCGATCATCCGCGCAGCTTGTTCAGCCGCGTTGTTCTCGACCACCGCCTGGTAGACCTGCGACTCCACGTAACGGACCATCAAGCCGTCCAGCAGCTCCTTGGCATCCGGTTCGTAGAGATAGTCCCAGTGGTGCTTGAGGTCTTGATCCGGGGTTGCCACCAGTGGAATCAACTGCTCCACGGTAGGCTGTTGCGTCATGGTGTTGATGAACTTGTTGGACACCACGGACAGGCGGTCAATACGGCCGTCCAGGTAGGCATCCAGCATCACCTTGACGCTGCCGATCAGATCATTGATCGACGGCTCTTCACCCAGGTGGCTGATAGCTGCAACGACGTTACCGCCGAAGTTGCGGAAAAAGGCCGCACCCTTGCTACCAACGACACACAGATCGATCTCGACGCCGTTTTCGCGGTTTACCGCCATGTCCTTGACCAGGGCCTTGAACAGGTTGGTGTTCAAGCCGCCGCACAGACCACGGTCACTGCTCACTACGACATAACCCACACGCTTGATTTCGCGGTCGATCATGAACGGGTGGCGGTATTCCGGGTTGGCGTTGGCCAGATGCCCAATTACCTGGCGGATACGCTCCGCATAAGGACGGCTAGCAGCCATGCGCATTTGTGCCTTGCGCATTTTGCTGACCGCCACTTTTTCCATGGCGCTGGTAATCTTTTGCGTGCTTTTGATGCTCGCAATCTTACTGCGAATCTCTTTTGCGCCTGCCATGTAACACCTATCAGGTTAGCAAGCGGGAGCCTTGCGGCTCCCGCTGCGGCTTACCAGGTTTGGGTGGCCTTGAACTTCTCGATACCGGCTTTCATGCCAGCGTCGATTTCGTCATTGAAGTCACCTTTCACGTTGATCTTCGCCATCAAATCGGCGTGATCGCGGTTGAAGAAAGCAATCAGCGCTTGCTCGAAGCTGCCGATCTTGGCGATTTCAACGTCAGTCAGGAACCCACGCTCAGCGGCATACAGCGACAGCGCCATGTCAGCGATCGACATTGGTGCGTATTGCTTCTGCTTCATCAGCTCGGTAACGCGCTGACCATGCTCAAGTTGCTTACGGGTCGCTTCGTCCAGGTCAGAAGCGAACTGGGCGAATGCCGCCAGTTCACGGTACTGAGCCAGAGCGGTACGGATACCACCGGACAGCTTCTTGATGATCTTGGTCTGAGCGGCACCACCCACACGGGATACCGAAACACCGGCGTTCACTGCAGGGCGGATGCCCGAGTTGAACATGGCCGATTCCAGGAAGATCTGACCGTCGGTGATGGAAATCACGTTGGTCGGAACGAACGCGGAAACGTCGCCAGCCTGGGTTTCGATGATCGGCAGTGCGGTCAGGGAACCGGTTTTGCCGGTCACTGCGCCGTTGGTGAACTTCTCTACGTATTCTTCCGAAACGCGGGATGCGCGCTCCAGCAGACGGGAGTGGAGATAGAACACGTCGCCTGGGTAAGCTTCACGGCCTGGTGGACGGCGCAGCAGCAGGGAAATCTGGCGGTAAGCCACTGCTTGCTTGGACAGATCGTCATAAACGATCAGCGCGTCTTCACCGCGGTCGCGGAAGAATTCACCCATGGTGCAACCGGAGTACGGTGCCAGGAATTGCAGCGCAGGAGATTCCGAAGCACTGGCAGCCACGATGATCGTGTTGGCCAGGGCGCCGTTTTCTTCCAGCTTGCGAACCACGTTGGCGATGGTCGATTGTTTCTGACCGATTGCTACGTAGACGCAGAAAATGCCGCTGTTCTTCTGGTTGATGATCGCGTCGATCGCCAGAGCGGTTTTACCGATCTGACGGTCACCGATGATCAGCTCACGCTGGCCACGGCCGACAGGGATCATGGCATCGACAGCCTTGTAGCCAGTCTGTACAGGCTGGTCTACCGACTTACGCCAGATCACGCCTGGAGCAACTTTCTCGACCGCGTCGGTCTCGGTGTTGCCCAGTGGACCTTTGCCGTCAACAGGGTTACCCAGTGCGTCGACTACGCGACCCAGCAGTTCCTTACCAACCGGAACTTCCAGGATGCGGCCAGTGCACTTGGCGCTCATGCCTTCAGCCAGAGACTGGTATGCGCCCAATACAACGGCACCTACGGAGTCTTGCTCCAGGTTGAGGGCCATACCGAAGACGCCGCCCGGAAACTCGATCATCTCGCCGTACATTACGTCGGCCAGACCGTGAATCCGCACGATACCGTCAGATACGCTGACGACAGTGCCTTCGTTACGGGCTTGGGAGGTCACATCGAGCTTGTCGATGCGGCCCTTGATAATTTCACTTATTTCGGAAGGATTGAGTTGCTGCATTGCTCTGCTGCCCCTTCAAACTCAAGATTTCAATGCTTCGGCAAGTTTCGCGATTTTGCCGCGAATCGAGCCATCGATAACCAGGTCGCCGGCGCGGATGACGACACCACCAATAAGGGCAGCGTCCTCCGCAACTTGCAGGCGCACTTCCCGGTTGAGTCGTGCACTGAGAACCTTGGCGAGTTTGTCTTGCTGTTCTTGGTTCAATGCGAAAGCACTGGTCACTTCAACGTCTACCGACTTCTCTTGCTCGGCCTTGTACAGGTCGAATAGAGCGGCAATCTCCGGCAACAGCGGGAGACGGTCGTTTTCGGCAACGACGTGGATGAAGTTCTGTGCCTTGGCATCAAACTTGTCGCCGCACACGTCAATGAACGTGGCGGCCTTTTCTGCGCTCGTCAGTCGCGGGGCCTTGAGCACGCGCTGCATGGTGTCGTCTTCCGACACCGCTGCAGCCAGGCCGAGCATGGCTGACCAATTGGCCAGTTGCTGGTGGGCCTGAGCGTGCTCGAAGGCCGCCTTAGCGTAAGGTCGGGCCAACGTGGTCAGTTCTGCCATGATCGCCCTCGCTTAGATTTCAGCAGCCAGTTGGTTAACCAGCTCTGCGTGCGCGTTTTGATCGATTGTGGCACCCAGGATCTTCTCGGCGCCGCCGACTGCCAGCAAGCCCACTTGGGCACGCAGCGCGTCTTTGACACTGTTCAGTTCCTGTTCGATCTCGGCTTGAGCCTGAACCTTCACACGGTCAGCGTCGACACGGGCTTTTTCAACAGCCTCTTCGACAATCTGGTTACCGCGTTTCTTGGCTTGCTCGATGATTTCAGCTGCCTGAGCTTTCGCTTCGCGCAGTTGGTGACCCGCTTTCTCTTGGGCCAACTCCAGGTCGCGAGCTGCACGGCTGGCAGCGTCCAGACCATCAGCGATCTTCTTTTGACGTTCGTGCAGAGCCGCAATGACCGGAGGCCATACGAACTTCATGCAGAACAGTACAAAAATCAGGAACGCAACGGACTGGCCAATCAGGGTCGCATTAATGTTCACGCCAACACCTCGCAGTTACGTTGTCCATCACACCAAATTACCCGGAAGATCCGAGTAATTAGCCAGCGATTTGACCAACGAACGGGTTCGCAAAGGTGAAGAACAGAGCGATACCAACACCGATCATGGTTACGGCGTCGAGCAGACCGGCAACGATGAACATTTTAACTTGCAGCATTGGAACCATTTCTGGCTGACGCGCTGCGCCTTCCAGGAACTTGCCGCCCAGCAGGCCGAAACCAATTGCGGTACCCAGTGCGCCCAGGCCGATCAACAGTGCAACAGCGATAGCGGTTAGACCAACTACAGTTTCCATCTTTCCTCCCGACTTTTACGTCGTATGGTTTAGGTTTTTTAGATTAAAGCGGTAAAACAAATCGTTTCAGATGCCCCGTAAGGAGCACCTTCCCGTTTTACCGGGAAGGACATCAGACTAGTCGAGACTGGTCTTAATGGTTTTCTTCGTGTGCCATCGACAGGTAAACGATGGTCAACATCATGAAGATGAACGCCTGCAGGGTGATGATCAGGATGTGGAACACAGCCCACGCCCACTGCAGAACAACGCCCAGGCCACTAAGCCAGAGCAGACCGCTGCCGAACATCACTGCAATCAGAATGAAGACCAGCTCACCGGCGTACATGTTGCCGAACAGACGCAGAGCCAGGGAGATCGGCTTGGCGATCAGGGTCACGAATTCCAGCAGGAAGTTCACCGGGATCAGCAGGGCCTGAACGAAAATGTTCTTGCTGCCGAACGGATGCAGGGTCAGCTCGCCGATGAAGCCGCCGAGGCCCTTGACCTTGATGCTGTAGAAAATGATCAGTGCGAAAACCGAGAACGCCATGCCCAGGGTCGCGTTCGGGTCGGTGGTCGACACGGCACGGAACGGGATGTGGTGGTCGCCGGTGATCAGGATGGCCAGCTGAGGAATCCAGTCGACCGGTACCAGGTCGACGGCGTTCATCAGGAACACCCAGACGAAGATGGTCAGTGCCAGCGGTGCAATCACCGGGCTGCGGCCATGGAAGCTGTCTTTCACGCTGCCATCGACGAATTCGACCAATACTTCAACGAAGTTCTGCAAAGCACCTGGCTGACCCGAAGTCGCTTTCTTTGCCGCCATACGGAAAAGAAGAACGAAGATCAGACCCAATGCGACCGACCAGCCGAGGGTATCGACGTGGAAAGCCCAGAAGCCCATTTCCTTGGCTTCTGCTGCGGTGTGGGCAAAGCCCCAGCCGCCGGTAGGGAGCTGACCGAAAGTCAGGTTCTGCAAGTGGTGCTGGATATAGCCCGAAGCGGTTGTTTCTGCCATGGTTGCCTCAAACGCCCTAAGGTCTCGAAAGTCTTGTTCTCATCAGCAGGGGAGCGAACCAGCTGACTGACTGAGTCAGCACGAAGGCACCGAATACTGCAATCGGCGCCAGTGGCTTCACACCTGCAAACACCAGTGCAAACAGCACTGCCGTCAAAATCAGTTTGCCTGCCTCGCCGGCATAAAAAGACCGGACGATGGACTGGGCCGCTCGAGCGCCGGAAAACCGAAATGCCCTGTGAGCGAAATAAACATTGGGTAGCAAGGCTATCAGGCCTCCGCAGAGTCCCGAGTACCCGGCAACGACTCCATATCGGTACCAAAGCGCCAAAGCGGCAATCAGCAATACGACAAATTGAGCCATTAACACCGGAAAAACTGCCAGGCGATGGAAGGGCAGGCGGTTTGGCGTGCGGGTTTCCATCACTTTTACTCTCCAATGGTCGGCTGCCGAAATTCAATAACTTGGCATAATTTGTGCCGACAAAATGCGCGCAGAGTATAGGGGCGGTTCTGCCCCTATTCAACTGTCAGGTAGTGATTTCCGACTGCGCGCTACATGAGGAAATGTTTCAGCGGATGTGTGCGAGCACACCTTGAAGCTCGTCGAGCGAGTTATAACCAATCACCAATTGGCCTTTGCCCTTCTTGCCATGGCGAATCTGCACCGCAGAGCCTAGGCGCTCGGCCAAACGCTGCTCAAGGCGAGCGATGTCCGGGTCGGGTTTTGCAGCTTCCACAGGCTCCGGTTTGCCACTCAACCACTGGCGAACCAGTGCCTCGGTTTGGCGCACAGTCAGCCCTCGTGCGACAACATGTCGCGCCCCTTCGACCTGCTGATTGTCCGGCAGACCGAGCAAGGCACGCGCGTGACCCATTTCCAGGTCACCGTGCGACAGCATGGTCTTGATCACTTCGGGCAGTGCAATAAGTCGCAACAGGTTAGCCACAGTCACCCGCGACTTACCCACAGCCTCGGCAACCTGCTGCTGAGTCAGCTGGAATTCCTGTTGCAAGCGCTGCAAGGCGACGGCTTCTTCGATCGGGTTGAGGTCTTCACGCTGGATGTTCTCGATCAGCGCAATCGCAATGGCGGTTTCATCCGGCACATCGCGAACCATCGCCGGGATGGTTTCCTGCCCGGCCTGCTGACTGGCGCGCCAGCGGCGTTCACCGGCAATGATCTCAAACCGACCGCCGCCAATCGGGCGTACCACGATCGGCTGCATCACGCCTTGGGCCTTGATCGACTGCGCCAGCTCTTCCAGGGCCTGCGGGTCCATGTCACGGCGCGGCTGATATTTGCCGCGCTGCAGCAGGTCCAGCGGCAGGTGTTGCAGTTCGCGGGTGTCGGCCTGCGCGGCTTGTTCTTCCAGCGCGCTGACCGTCGGACCACTCAGCAGTGCATCCAGTCCACGTCCGAGACCTCGTTTCTTGACGGCCATGGGGATTCCTTAAGTTGGCTGAGCAGCAGCAATGCGTGAATTTTTGCGCTGACGACGAACCATCTCGCCCGCCAGAGCCAGATAGGCCAGAGCGCCACGCGATTGCTTGTCGTAAGCCAGCGCCGGCATGCCGTAGCTCGGTGCTTCGGCCAAGCGAATGTTGCGCGGGATCACCGTGTCGTACAGCTGATCGCCGAAGTGTTCCTTGAGCTGCGCCGAAACATCGTTCATCAGGCTCAGGCGCGGGTCGTACATGGTCCGCAGCAGGCCTTCGACTTTCAGGTTCGGATTGAGCAGTTCAGCGATGCGCTTGATGTTATCCACAAGGTCGCTCAAACCTTCCAGCGCAAAGTATTCGCACTGCATGGGAATAATCACCCCATCAGCGGCGACCAGTGCATTGAGTGTGAGCATCGACAGCGACGGTGGGCAGTCGATCAGAATGTAGTCGTAGTTGTCCCGGATCGGCGCCAGCGCACTGCGCAGACGGCTTTCCTTCATCTGCATTTCCAGCAGCACCACTTCGGCCGCGGTCAGATCGCGGTTGGCCGGCAGCAGTTGATAACCGCCGTGCTCGGAGAAGTGCATCGCCTGGCCGAGGTCGCATTCACCGATCAGCAGATCGTAGACCGAGTTTTCCAGACCATGTTTATCCACACCGCTACCCATGGTGGCGTTGCCCTGTGGATCGAGATCGATCAATAGCACCCGGCGCTTGGTCGCGACCAGGGATGCTGCGAGGTTGATGCAGGTGGTGGTCTTGCCCACACCACCCTTCTGGTTCGCTATCGCGAATACCTTAGCCATTCTTGCTTGTGTTCCCAATCATGCCGTGCGGCGCAGTATCAGCAGATGGCGTTGGCCTTGGCAACCGGGTACGGCCAGGGCGTGTTCGCTATCGAGGTGGAAGTCTGCCGGCAATGCTACCAGCTCATCGGCCGGATGAACGCCCTTCATTGCCAGCCAGCGCGTATTGGCGTCGCCCAGGTGGCGAGTCCAGTTGCTGAAGTTCTCCATGCTGCTGAACGCCCGGGAAATGATCCCGTTGAACGGCTCGGCAGGCTGGAACGCTTCGACGCGACTGTGGATAACTTGCAGGTTATCCAGCTTGAGTTCGAGTTTGACCTGGGTCAGGAAGCGGGTTTTCTTGCCGTTGCTGTCCAGGCAGGTCACTTGCGAGTCGGGAAACAGGATCGCCAGCGGGATTCCCGGCATGCCGCCGCCGCTGCCCACGTCCAGCCAGCGACCGTCTTCGATGAAGGACATGACGCTGAGACTGTCGAGCAAATGGCGCGAGACCATTTCATCCGGATCACGCACGGCGGTCAGGTTGTAGGCCTTGTTCCACTTGATCAACAGCGCCAGATAACCCAGCAACTGCGCGTGCTGGGCTTCGGTCAGGCTGACGCCAAGCTGCCGGGCACCTGTGGATAACTCTTCGGCGTGTTGCGAGGTGACCATCGAACTCAAGCGCTTTGCTCCAACTGGCGGCCTGCGCCGCGTTTTTTCAAATGAATCATCAACAGGGAAATGGCCGCCGGGGTCACACCCGGGATGCGCGAAGCCTGGCCCAGGGTCTCGGGACGCGTGGCGCCGAGCTTGCTCTGGATTTCCTTCGACAACCCGGAAATACCGGTGTAATCGATATCCACAGGCAGCTTGGTGTCTTCGCTGGCGCGCAGGCGGGCGATTTCATCCTGCTGGCGGTCGATGTAACCGGCGTACTTGGTCTTGATCTCGACCTGTTCAGCCACCTGCGGATCTTCCGCGCTCTGGCCGGTCACTTCCACCAGCCCGGCATAATCGATTTCCGGACGGCTCAAGAGGTTGAGCAGGTTGTATTCGTGGGTCAGCGGCGTACCGAATTTCGCCGCGATGGCATCGCCCTGCTCGGTACCGGGACGAACCCAGGTGCTTTTCAGGCGTTGCTCTTCCAGCTCGATGCCTTCGCGCTTCTTGCAGAACGCGGCCCAGCGCACGTCATCCACCAGACCCAGCTCGCGACCTTTCTCGGTCAGGCGCAGGTCGGCGTTGTCTTCACGCAGGATCAGGCGATATTCGGCCCGGGAGGTGAACATCCGATACGGTTCCTGGGTACCCAGGGTGATCAGGTCGTCCACCAGCACGCCGATGTACGCCTCGTCGCGACGCGGACACCAACTGTCCTTGCCCTGGGCGCGCAGCGCAGCGTTGGCGCCGGCCAGCAAACCTTGGGCACCGGCTTCTTCGTAACCGGTAGTGCCGTTGATCTGGCCAGCAAAGAACAGCCCGCCGATGACTTTGGTTTCCAGGCTGTACTTCAGGTCACGCGGATCGAAGTAGTCGTACTCGATGGCGTAGCCCGGACGAACGATGTGGGCGTTTTCCATGCCGCGAATCGATTGCACGATCTGCAGTTGCACGTCGAATGGCAGGGATGTGGAGATGCCGTTCGGGTACAACTCGTGGGTGGTCAGGCCCTCGGGTTCGATGAAGACCTGGTGGCTTTCCTTGTCGGCAAAGCGATGGATCTTGTCTTCGATCGACGGGCAATAACGCGGGCCGATGCCTTCGATTTCACCGGCAGCGGAATACATCGGCGAACGATCGAGGTTCGCCGCAATGATTTCATGGGTGCGGGCATTGGTGTGGGTGATCCAGCAACTGACTTGCCGTGGATGCTGTTCCTTGTTGCCCATGAACGACATGACCGGGATCGGCGTATCCCCAGGCTGCTCGGTCATCACCGAGAAATCCACAGACCGACCGTCGATACGCGGTGGCGTACCGGTTTTCAAGCGCCCGACACGCAATGGCAGCTCACGCAAGCGGTGACCCAGAGCGATCGACGGCGGATCACCAGCGCGCCCGCCGGAAAAGTTCTGCAAACCAATGTGGATAAGTCCGCCGAGGAAGGTCCCGGTGGTCAACACCACGGAATCGGCGAAGAAACGCAGGCCCATCTGCGTCACGACACCGCGTACCTCATCCTGCTCGACGATCAGGTCATCGGCCGCTTGTTGAAATATCCACAGGTTCGGCTGGTTTTCCAGGATTTCGCGGACAGCGGCCTTGTACAGGATGCGGTCGGCCTGGGCTCGAGTCGCACGCACGGCTGGGCCTTTGCGGCTGTTCAATACGCGAAACTGGATACCACCCTTATCGGTGGCCATGGCCATCGCGCCCCCAAGGGCATCGATCTCCTTGACCAAGTGGCTTTTGCCAATGCCACCAATGGCAGGGTTGCAGCTCATGGCGCCGAGGGTTTCCACGTTATGCGTCAGCAACAGGGTTTTTGCCCCCATGCGTGCTGATGCAAGTGCTGCCTCGGTACCGGCATGACCGCCGCCGATGACGATCACTTCAAAACGGGAAGGGAAATCCACCACGCACCTCGTGCCTGCTTAATTCAGGTAATTCGGAAAATAGGTTTTTGACTCTGGCCCATGGGCGTTTTTCGAGCCAGGTCGGCAAGTATAGGGACTTCGCCCTTTCTAAAGAACCCTTTGCACAAAATTTAACCAGCTGTGGAGAACTCGCGGTTAAAAAAATTAAAAAGAAAGAAATTTATAAAATCCTTGTTTTTATGTTTATTCTTAGATACCCAGCTTTCTGTTGATAAACCTCTACAAGCCTTAATTTACGTACTGTACAGAGATTCAAAACCCTGTGGCCAGGTGGCCATGAGCGGCTTGGATAACCGGTGTAAGCCTGTGGATTAATCGGTAGGTTATCCACAGAGGCGGTTATCTTCAGTTTTGAGAGGGGTTTATCAACGGTTCTGAAGGGCAGTTATTCACAGGGCTTAGTCGTCCGTTTTGTGTCCTTGTGCACAACGGCCTGGGCAATGGCCGCTGGAAAAGCTTCGAGGAACGACGCCAGAAGCTATTGTGAGAAAACGTAACAGAGGCTAATAATAGCTATTATCATTAACGCCTCATTCCCTATGCCCCCGTCTTCCCATACCGCCGCGATCGGGCGAATTTATGCGCAACACCACTCGTGGCTTTATGGGTGGCTCAAGGGCAAGCTGAATAACGCCTGCGATGCCGCAGACGTGGCCCATGACACCTTCGTGCGGATCCTCGCAGCCCGTAATGCCGTGCAGATTCGCGAACCGCGGGACTACCTGGCCACGGTGGCCCGAGGCCTGGTGATTGATCGTTATAGAAGAAACGCTATCGAGGCGGCCTACCTGGAGTCCCTGGCCGCGCGACCCGAACCCACGGCCATCAGCGAAGAAGACAAGGCCCTGATCATCGAAACCCTGGTCACTGTGGATAAAGCCCTGGCAGCCTTGGGCCCACGTACTCAGCGGATCTTCATGTTGTCGCAGATCGATGGGTTGACTTATCAACAGATCGCCGTGCAATTGAAGGTGTCCCTCACCACCGTGAAAAAGCACATGGTGCGTGCCCTCACCGAATGCGCACTGATCATGGCCGAACGCTGATGCCTGCCCTGCCTGATCGCAAGACGGTCGAAAGGGCTGCCACCTGGTACGTGCAGTTTCAGCACCAACCGCCTTCGCACGCCGAACGCCAGGCTTGGCAGGATTGGCTCGACAGCGATCCAGCGCACCAGGCTGCATGGCACCAGATCGAACAACTGCAGCGCCATCTCGGAGCACTGCCTCAGGACCTTTCACGTCGCGCATTGGGCACCGGGCAGCAGCGGCGGCAGGTACTCAAACTGCTGATGTTGCTCGGCGGCGCCGGCTCTGTGGGCTGGAGCCTTCAGGACCACGGGACGCTCGCCTCGGCCTGGGCCGATTACAAGACGGCCGTGGGGCAGCGCCGTTTCATCGACCTGGCGGACGGAAGTCGGGTTCATCTGAACACCGAGACTGCCATCGACGTGTCGTTCGACGCCCATCGCCGCTTGATCCGGCTGCTGAGCGGCGAAATCCTGGTCCAGACCGGCAAGCTCAAGGACACACGGCCCTTTCTTGTCGAGACTGGCGATGGTCGCATCGAGGCGCTGGGCACGCGATTCACCGTACGCCAACTGTCGAACCGCACCCGGGTAGGCGTGCTGGAAGATCGGGTGCGCGTATCGCCGGATGGCACGCTGGGCAGCGCGGGTATCCTGAAAGCCGGCGAACAGGCTGACTTCAACGGCCAGGGCATGGGGGTTATCCAGTCCTACGCTACCTCACAAGCGGCCTGGGTAAATGGCCAGCTCATTGTCCTCGATGCGCCCTTGGGAGACGTCATCGAGGAACTGGGCCGCTATCGTCCCGGTGTCTTGCACTGTCAGGAAAAGGCGCGGCAGCTTCGGGTGTCCGGTACGTTACGCCTGGATGCCACGGATGCCGTGCTGGCCAATCTACAGGCATCGTTGCCCATTCAGGTTCGCTATTACACCCGGTACTGGGTGTCGATTACACGGGCTGACTAGCGAAGTACACGAAGCGGGAAAATAAACAGAACGAGGGGGTTATCTTTTTTTGTGCTGATCCGGCCCTTCAGGTAATTGCGATCACCCAGGGCTTACCCACACATGCGCCTTCCTACGTTTCGTCAGCGATTTTCCCAGCATTGCATCGCCTACAGCCTGTTGATGACCAGCGCCGCGAGCGGCCTGGTAATGGCTTCCAACGCCTTCGCCAATACCGCCACGCAGCATTACGCCATTGCTGCCGGCTCGCTGGATAACGTGCTGAGCCAGTTCGCCGCGAAGGCCAACATCATCCTTTCATTTTCTCCACAGCAAACCGGCCAGAAACGCAGCGCCGGGTTGACCGGTGACTATTCGGTTGAGCAGGGATTCGTGCAGCTGTTGCAGGGCTCGGGGCTCCAGGCCGTGGCGCAGGCGCCAGGCAGCTACACCCTGTACTCCCTGCCGACAGATCAATCCATGGAGTTGGCCCCCACGAGCATCAACGCATTGGCGGCCAACCCGATGGACCTGGATTACGCTGCCGACGTGGGCTACAAGGCACAAAACAGTCGTATCGGTACTAAAACCAGCACACCGCTGTCGGAAACGCCGCGCTCGGTATCGGTGGTGACCGGCCAGCGCATGAAGGACCAGAAATCCCAGACCCTGACCGAAGTCCTGGGATACGTGCCGGGCATCTTCGCTCCACCCTTCGCGGCCGGTGACAGCCTGGCCGGCGACCTGTTCTACATCCGCGGCTTCAACGCCACCGACTACGGCTATGGCCTGCTCCGCGATGGCTTGAGGGTGCAGGGCAATCGCTATGACACCAGCTCAGAGCCCTATGGCCTGGAGCGTGTCGAGGTGTTCCGCGGGCCTTCGTCGCTGCTGTATGGCGAGAACGCGCCGGGCGGCTTGGTCAACCTGGTCAGCAAGCGCCCGACCGCGGTGCCCCAGGGTGAAGTCCAGTTGGGCTATGGGAGCCACAACCGACGCCAGATCGGTGTGGATGTTTCCGGGCCGCTGGCCGATAACGACAACATCCTGGGCCGGATCGTGATGTTGGGCCGCAACGCCGATACCCAGACTGACCACGTACCGGATGACCGTCTTTACATCGCGTCCTCCCTGACCCTGAATTTCGATGATTTCAACACGTTGACCCTGCTGGCCAACTATCAGAAAGACCACACCAACATGGAGCTCGGGCTGCCGGCCGCCGGCACGCTACTGAGTAACCCGAACGGCCAGTTGGACAAGGACACCATGCTCGGTGATCCGGACTGGAACACCTTCGAGCGGGAAACCTGGAGCACCGGCTACGAATACAGCCATCGCCTCAATGACGATTGGCAGTTCCGCCAGAATTCGCGTTACCTGCAATCACGCATCACCCGCCATGAAACCTGGCCCGGCAGCTTGAACAACGGCGGTTTTGGTCGCCGTGTGAACGTCACCGCTTATGACCGTTTCAACAAGTCGATGGTGTATTCGCTGGATAACCAGCTGGAAGGCAAATTCAAGGTCGGCGGCCTGGAAAACACGCTGCTGTTCGGCGCCAGCTATGACCGGACCTCGTTCAACCAGGATTGGAATGCCGGATTCGTCGGGCCTGTGGATATCTATGATCCAGTGTACACAGGGGATCCGAAGACACCCATCGCAGTGCAGAACACCTTGCTCGAACAGCAGATGAAAGGGGTTTATACCCAGCTGCAGAGCAAGTACGACCGCTGGTTGTTCCTGCTGGGCGGACGCCAGGATTGGGTGGACAGCGATTTTCGTGACAAGGTCGCCAGCGCCGGCGACATCAGTTCCAAAGACAAGAAGTTCACCTATCAGGGCGGCCTGATGTACCAGTTCGACAACGGCATGACGCCTTACGTCAGCTACTCGACGGCATTCGTTCCGGTGCAGCAGATCTCCAACGCCGGCACGCCGCTGGAACCGATCACCAGCAGCCAGTACGAAATCGGCCTCAAGTACGAGCCCATCGGCTGGGACACAGCCTTCACCGCGTCGGTCTACGACTTGCGCAAGAAGGACGACACCTACTTCGACGCCACCACGTCGACCTATCGACAGGTGGGGGAAAGTCGTGCCAAAGGCGTGGAGCTGGAGCTCAACAGCAACCTGAGCCCTGCCCTGAATGTCACCGCCTCTTATACCTACACGGATGCGCGGGTGACCGAGGACTCGGCGACGTCCCTGGTAAAAGGGCACCAGATGACTGGTGTGCCACGTAACCAGGCGTCTTTCTGGGCCAAATATCGTTTCCTGGAAAGCGACTTGAAAGGTTTGTACGTAGCCGGCGGCGTGCGTTATTTCGACAGTGCCTTCGCCTACACCGCGCCTACTCTGTACGGAAAGCTCGATGCTGGCGACGTCACCCTGGTGGATGCCGCCGTCGGCTACCAGATCGACACGCACTGGAGTGTCGACCTGAACGCGAAAAACCTGTTCGACAAGGAATACGTGTCGGGCTGCAACGATGCGGGGCGTTGCTACTGGGGTGAAGACCGGACGCTGCTCGGCACCGTTTCCTACAACTGGTGAACCCAAAAAAAGGGCTGTGGATAAATTGTCCACAGCCCTTTATTTATTTGCCGATGCAGAAGCTGGAGAAGATCCGTCCCAGCAAATCGTCGGAACTGAAAGCCCCGGTGATTTCACCCAGTGACTGCTGGGCCTGGCGCAGATCTTCGGCGAGCAGTTCGCCGGCACCGGCCAAGGTCAGTTGGGAGCGACCGTGTTCCAGGGACGCGCTGGCCTGGCGCAAGGCTTCCAAATGCCGACGTCGGGCGCTGAAGCTGCTTTCCGAGGTTTGCTCGTAGCCCATGCAAGCCTTGAGGTGTTCGCGAAGCAGTTCCAGGCCTACCCCCGCCGACTTCGCGCTCAGGCTGATGGTCACGTGGCCATCGTCGCTGACCTCCAAGGCAATCGCTTCCCCCGTCAGGTCGGCTTTGTTGCGAATCAAGGTGACTTTCGCTGGGTCCGGTCGGACTTCCAGGAACTCCGGCCACAAGGCGAACGGATCGTCTGCTTCCGGTGCGGTGGCATCCACCACCAGCAGCACACGATCGGCTTCGCCGATCGCCTTCAACGCCCGCTCGACCCCGATCTTTTCCACCTGGTCGTCGGTGTCACGCAGTCCGGCGGTGTCCACCACGTGCAGCGGCATGCCGTCGATGTGGATATGTTCGCGCAGGATGTCCCGGGTGGTGCCGGCGATGTCCGTGACAATGGCAGCCTCGCGACCGGCCAATGCATTCAGCAGGCTGGATTTACCGGCGTTTGGCCGTCCGGCGATCACCACGGTCATGCCATCGCGCAACAAGGCCCCCTGCCCGGCTTCGCGCAGCACTGTGGATAACTCGTCGCGGACCTTGTCCAGCATCGCCAGGACGTGGCCATCGGCGAGGAAGTCGATTTCCTCTTCCGGGAAGTCGATCGCCGCCTCGACATAAATGCGCAGGCCGATCAGTTGCTCGGTGAGGTTATGCACACGTTGGGAGAACGCGCCTTGCAGGGAACGTAACGCGTTGCGCGCAGCCTGGGCCGAGCTGGCTTCGATGAGGTCGGCGATGGCTTCAGCCTGGGCCAGGTCGAGCTTGTCGTTGAGGAACGCGCGCTCGCTGAACTCGCCCGGCCGGGCCAGGCGGCAGCCCAGTTCCAGGCAGCGCTTGAGCAGCATGTCCAGCACGATGGGACCACCGTGGCCCTGCAGTTCCAGCACGTCTTCGCCGGTGAACGAATTCGGGCCCGGAAAATAAAGGGCCAGGCCTTCGTCCAGTACCTGGTGGTCCTCGCTCAAGAACGGGCCGTAGTGCGCAAACCGCGGCTTGAGCTCGCGCCCACTGATCGCCCTGGCCGCGACACTGGCCAGAGGCCCCGAAATACGGACGATGCCGACACCGCCACGACCTTGGGCAGTGGCAACGGCGGCGATGGTTTCACGCGGTGCGCTCATAAACCGGAATCCAGACAAAAGTGGCAGATAGCAAAACGCCCCACTAGGGGGCGTTTTGTGTGGTTAACCACAGAGCAAGTTACGCCTCGGCTTTTTTCGTCGCCGCTTCGATCTTACGCGTGATGTACCACTGCTGGGTGATCGACAACACGTTGTTCACAACCCAGTACAGCACAAGACCCGCCGGGAACCACAGGAAGAAGAAGGTGAAGATGATTGGCATCATTTTCATGACCTTCGCCTGCATCGGATCCGGAGGTGTCGGGTTCAGTTGCTGCTGGATGAACATGGTTGCGCCCATGATGATCGGCAGGATGAAGAACGGATCCTTGATCGACAGGTCGGTAATCCACAGCATGAACGGTGCCTGGCGCATTTCCACGCTTTCGAGCAGCACCCAGTACAACGACAGGAACACTGGCATCTGCACAAGGATCGGCAAGCATCCACCCAACGGGTTGATCTTCTCTTTCTTGTACAGCTCCATCATGGCCTGGGACATTTTCTGCCGGTCATCGCCATGCTGTTCTTTCAGGGCGGCCAGTTTCGGTGCCACTGCACGCATGCGCGCCATGGATTTGTAGCTGGCGGCCGACAATGGGAAGAACAGCCCCTTGATCAGCATGGTCAGGAAAATGATCGACCAGCCCCAGTTACCGACGATGCTGTGGATATGTTGCAGCAGCCAGAAGATTGGCTGGGCAATGAACCACAGGAAGCCGTAGTCCACGGTCAGTTCCAGGCCTGGGGACAACTGTTTCAGGACGGCCTGGCTTTTTGGACCGGCATACAGGATGGCGCTGGTTTCAGCCTTGGCACCTGGTGCGGCGGTCAAAGCCGGACCGGTGTAGCCGATGATGTAGTTGCCTTTGCTGTCCTTGCGGGTCTGGACGACGTTGCTTTCGCCCTTCTGCGGGATCCACGCAGTCACGAAGTAGTGCTGCAGCCAGGCCACCCAGCCACCTTGGACGGTTTCCTTGAGCTGCGCCTTGTCCATGTCCTTCATGGACACTTTCTTGTACGGCTCCGAACTTGTCCACAGGGCAGCGCCCAGGTAAGTCGCGGTACCGGTGGCGGTGCTGGAGGAAGGATCGGAGCTGGCGTCACGCTTGAGCTGCGCGAACATCGCACCGGACCAGGGTTGAGCGCTCTGGTTGTCGATCAGGTAGGAGACCGTCACGTCGTACAGGCCACGTTTCAGGGTGAAACGCTTGATGTAGTTGACGCCATCCTTGCTGAACTTCAGGTCCACGACCAACTGATCCTGACCGTCAGCCAGTTGATAAGTCTTCTTCTCGGCAGCGTAGACCGGGCGGCCAGCCGGGTTGGCGTCCGGGCCATTGGTGCCGATCAGGCCGCTCTGGGCCAGGTAGGTCCGCTCGTTGCCGTTATCGAACAACTGGAACGGAATTTCCGGGTGGTCCTGGCGACGGGGATACAGCGGCAGCTTCAACTGGGCGATGTCACCACCCTGTGGATCGATTGCCAGCTCGAGCACGTCTGTCTTGACCTGGATGAGATCCTTGCTGGCGGCCACAGGGGCTTCGGCGGGTGCGCTGGCATCGCTTGCCGGGCGTGGGATGTCGTCATTGTTGGCAGCCGTGTTGCCAACAGGGGCATCCGGCAGGCTCGGTGCGGTATTGCTGGCTGCAACATTCTGAGTCGGCAGGGCAGCCTGGCCGTAGTCCTGGTTCCATTTAAGGACCATGACGTAGGACACGATTGCCAGGGCGACGATCAGGATCGTGCGTTTGATATCCATGATTACTCGGCCATCGAAGAAGAACGGGAGGTAGGGATAGGCGGAACCGGGTCATAACCGCCGGGATTCCACGGATGACAGCGACCTAAACGACGAAAGGTCAGCCAGCCACCGCGCAGAAGGCCATGATTTTCTATGGCTTCATACGCGTAGCAGGAACAACTGGGGTAGAAACGACAGTGGTTGGCCATCAAGGGACTAATGGCGTAGCGGTAAAACTGGATCGGAACGAGTGCCAGTTTACGCATCTGGACTGTCTACCCCTACAGTTTCGGTGTTGGCTGCTGGTACCGGCTTGTTACGGGCCAGGCGCTTCCAGAGCTTGCCGAAATGCTGAATCAATTCGGGGTTTTCTACGTCACCCAAACCTTTGCGCGCGACGATAACAATGTCCCATCCGACCAGTGAATCCTGGTTCAGGCGAAACGATTCGCGCATCAGACGTTTGAGGCGATTGCGCTGAACGGAGAGCTTGACGCTCTTTTTCCCGATAACCAGCCCGAGTCGGGGGTGATCGAGATCGTTGTTGCGCGCAAGGAGCAGGAGATTCTTCCCCGGAACCTTGCCGGTAGGGGAGTCAAAGACTGCCTTGAAATGCCGGGGAGTAAGCAGACGCTTTTCCCGACTGAAGTCCTGACTCACCTCCAGTGCCGGATTATCAAACTGCCAGACGCGCACGACCTTTGGCGCGACGACGCGACAGGACGGCACGACCGTTCTTGGTAGCCATGCGAGCACGGAAACCGTGGGTACGAGCGCGTTTGATAGTGCTTGGTTGGAAAGTACGTTTCATGTCGTGTTACCTGGTTCGTCCACAACGGGCCGGAATGGCCCCCGTTTTAAGAGACCGGGGATTCTAGAGAAAGCAAGCCTCTAGGTCAATTTCCAACCAACGTTTCCTTTAAATAGATATCCAGCCGCTCGAGTGGGTCCATCCTCCGGTGCCAGACATAAATATAAAGAAAGGAATTATTTAAAGCTTTTCTGTAAAGCTTATAGAAGCTAGGCTGCCATCCATCTGTGGATAACCCATTCAAGCCCTTCTAGATCAATGTGTACAGAGAATGACAACTACACGGGAAAGCGGTGTTCAGGCTGTGCTGTGCTGTCGGATAAGCTGTGTGCGGAACCGGTAGTTATCCACAGATCGTTTATCCACCGAGTTTGACCCCCACTTGTACAACGACCTCACGGCCGGTTATCCACAGAGCTTATCCACTGACCGCCGGTCGCCTTTCCTGCTGTTAAGGCATTGATAAATCATGGGCGATCAGCAACCTGCATGTGGATAAGTGCGCGCCTGATCGCTACAATGGCCGCTTGTTTTTGCCTCACCGGCTTTCAACTTAGGGGATGTCCGTGTCAGTGGAACTTTGGCAGCAGTGCGTGGAGCTTTTGCGCGATGAGCTGCCTGCCCAACAATTCAACACTTGGATCCGTCCACTACAGGTCGAAGCCGAAGGCGACGAGTTGCGCGTCTATGCACCGAATCGTTTCGTTCTCGACTGGGTCAACGAAAAGTACCTGGGCCGGGTCCTCGAACTGCTCGACGAGCATGGCAATGGCACGGCGCCTGCGTTGTCCTTATTAATAGGCAGCAAACGCAGCTCGGCCCCTCGCGCGGCGCCCAATGCCCCGCTCGCCGCGGCGGCTGCTTCCCAGGTCCAGGCCACTGCAGCGCCGGTCAACCATGCCGCGCCGGCTCCCGCGCCTGCGCCGAGCAAACGCAGTGCGCAAAAAGAGGCACACGTCAGCGAGGAACCTTCGCGGGACAGCTTCGACCCCATGGCTGGCGCCAGCTCCCAGCAGGCCCCGGTGCGCGCCGAGCAGCGCAACGTCCAGGTCGAAGGCGCGCTCAAGCACACCAGTTACCTGAACCGGACCTTCACCTTCGAAAACTTCGTCGAAGGTAAATCCAACCAACTGGCCCGGGCCGCTGCCTGGCAGGTGGCGGACAACCCCAAGCATGGCTACAACCCGCTCTTCCTCTACGGTGGCGTGGGCTTGGGTAAAACCCACTTGATGCATGCGGTGGGCAACCACCTATTAAAGAAGAACCCGAATGCCAAGGTCGTGTACCTGCATTCCGAGCGGTTCGTGGCTGACATGGTCAAGGCGTTGCAGCTGAACGCGATCAACGAATTCAAGCGCTTCTACCGTTCGGTGGACGCCTTGCTGATCGACGATATCCAGTTCTTCGCCCGCAAGGAGCGTTCCCAGGAAGAGTTTTTCCACACCTTCAACGCATTGCTTGAAGGGGGCCAGCAGGTCATTCTCACCAGCGACCGTTACCCGAAGGAAATCGAAGGTCTTGAGGAACGCCTCAAGTCGCGTTTCGGCTGGGGCCTGACGGTGGCTGTCGAGCCACCCGAGCTGGAAACCCGCGTGGCGATCCTGATGAAGAAAGCCGACCAGGCCAAGGTCGAGCTGCCACACGACGCAGCGTTCTTCATCGCCCAGCGTATTCGCTCGAACGTGCGTGAACTCGAAGGTGCCCTCAAGCGGGTGATCGCCCATTCCCACTTCATGGGCCGCGACATTACCATCGAGCTGATTCGCGAATCCCTCAAGGATCTGCTGGCGCTGCAGGACAAGCTGGTCTCTGTGGATAACATTCAGCGTACAGTGGCTGAATACTACAAGATCAAGATTTCCGATCTGCTGTCCAAGCGCCGTTCGCGTTCGGTGGCTCGCCCGCGTCAGGTGGCCATGGCGTTGTCCAAGGAACTGACCAACCACAGCCTGCCGGAAATCGGCGATGTGTTTGGCGGGCGCGACCATACGACCGTGCTGCACGCCTGCCGCAAGATCAACGAACTTAAGGAATCCGACGCGGACATCCGCGAGGACTACAAGAACCTGCTGCGTACACTGACCACTTGATGACCAGCGCAGCTTATTAAGGCAAGGGACTAGACCATGCATTTCACCATTCAACGCGAAGCCCTGTTGAAACCCCTGCAACTGGTCGCCGGCGTCGTCGAACGCCGCCAGACCTTGCCGGTACTTTCCAACGTGCTGTTGGTTGTCGAAGGCCAGCAACTGTCGCTGACCGGTACCGACCTGGAAGTCGAGCTGGTTGGTCGGGTGCAACTTGAAGAGCCGGCCGATCCGGGTTCCATCACCGTGCCTGCGCGCAAGCTGATGGACATCTGCAAGAGCTTGCCCAACGATGCGCTGATCGACATCAAGGTCGATGAGCAGAAGCTCGTGGTCAAGGCCGGTCGTAGCCGTTTCACCTTGTCCACCTTGCCTGCCAATGATTTCCCGACGGTGGAAGAAGGCCCTGGCTCGCTGACCTGCAGCCTCGATCAGAGCAAGCTGCGTCGCCTGATCGAGCGCACCAGCTTCGCCATGGCCCAGCAGGACGTGCGCTACTACCTCAACGGCATGCTGCTGGAAGTGTCCGCTGGCGTTATCCGCGCCGTGGCCACCGATGGCCATCGCCTGGCGATGTGCTCGATGCAGGCTGATATCGGCCAACCGGATCGTCACCAGGTGATTGTGCCGCGCAAAGGCATCCTGGAGCTGGCGCGCCTGCTGACCGAACCGGACGGCAACGTCAGCATCGTACTGGGCCAACACCACATTCGCGCCACCACCGGTGAATTCACCTTCACTTCGAAATTGGTGGACGGCAAGTTCCCTGACTACGAGCGTGTGCTGCCCAAGGGTGGCGACAAGCTGGTGTTGGGCGATCGTCAGGCGCTGCGTGAAGCGTTCAGCCGTACGGCGATCCTGTCCAACGAGAAATACCGCGGCATCCGCCTGCAACTGGCCAATGGTCAACTGAAGATCCAGGCCAACAACCCGGAGCAGGAAGAAGCGGAAGAAGAAGTGGGCGTTGACTACAACGGCGGCTCCCTGGAAATCGGCTTCAACGTCAGCTATCTGCTGGATGTGTTGGGCGTGATGACCACCGAACAGGTCCGTCTGATCCTGTCCGACTCCAACAGCAGTGCGCTGGTGCAAGAGTCCGACAACGACGATTCGGCCTACGTTGTCATGCCGATGCGTCTGTAATCATGCCCAGCAGAAGCTAGATGTCCTTAAGTCGCGTCTCGGTCACCGCGGTGCGCAATCTGCACCCGGTGACCTTCTCCCCCTCCCCCCGAATCAATATTCTTTACGGTGCCAACGGCAGCGGCAAAACCAGCGTACTGGAAGCCGTTCACCTGCTGGGGCTTGCCCGTTCGTTTCGCAGTCCCCGCCTGTTACCGGTCATCCAGTACGACCAACTGGCCTGCACCGTGTTTGGCCAGGTGGAGTTGGCCGAAGGTGGCCATAGTGCCTTGGGCATTTCGCGGGACCGGCAAGGTGAGTTCCAGATTCGGATCGATGGGCAGAATGCTCGCAGCGCTGCGCAGCTCGCGGAGATCCTGCCCCTGCAACTGATCAACCCGGACAGCTTCCGGCTGCTGGAGGGCGCGCCGAAGATTCGTCGACAGTTTCTCGACTGGGGCGTGTTCCACGTGGAACCGCGTTTCATGGCGACTTGGCAGCGCTTGCAGAAGGCGCTGCGCCAGCGAAACTCTTGGCTGCGACATGGTACACTTGACGCCGTTTCGCAAGCGGTTTGGGACAGGGAACTGTGCCAGGCCAGCGCTGAAATAGATGAATATCGCCGCGCTTATATCAAAGCCTTGAAACCGGTCTTTGAGCAGACCTTGAGCGAGCTGGTTGAGCTCGATGGCCTGACGCTCAGCTATTACCGAGGCTGGGACAAGGACCGCGAGTTGAGTGCCGTGCTGGCTGGCTCCCTGCAACGTGACCAGCAGATGGGCCATACCCAGGCTGGACCACAACGTGCTGACTTGCGCCTCAGATTGGGCGCTCACAATGCCGCGGACATCTTGTCCCGGGGCCAGCAGAAGTTGGTGGTGTGTGCCTTGCGGATCGCTCAGGGACATCTGGTAAGCCAAGCCCGCCGCGGTCAGTGTATTTATCTGGTGGATGACTTGCCGTCCGAACTGGACGAAGCCCACCGCCGCGCGCTTTGCCGCTTGTTGGAAGACTTACGCTGCCAGGTGTTCATCACCTGTGTAGACCACGAATTATTGAGGGAAGGCTGGCAGACGGAAACGCCAGTCGCCCTGTTCCACGTGGAACAGGGCCGTATCACCCAGACCCACGACCATCGGGAGTGAAGGCATTGAGCGAAGAAAATACGTACGACTCAACGAGCATTAAAGTGCTGAAAGGCCTGGATGCCGTACGCAAACGTCCCGGTATGTACATTGGCGACACCGATGATGGTAGCGGCTTGCACCACATGGTGTTCGAGGTGGTCGACAACTCCATCGACGAAGCCCTCGCCGGTTATTGCGACGACATCAGCATCATCATTCATCCGGATGAGTCCATCACCGTTCGCGACAACGGCCGTGGCATCCCGGTCGACGTGCACAAAGAGGAAGGCGTTTCCGCCGCCGAGGTCATCATGACCGTCCTCCACGCCGGCGGTAAGTTCGACGATAACTCCTACAAGGTATCCGGTGGCCTCCACGGCGTGGGCGTATCGGTGGTGAACGCGCTGTCCGAAGAACTGATCCTCACCGTGCGCCGCAGTGGCAAGATCTGGGAACAGACCTACGTCCACGGCGTTCCACAGGCTCCGATGGCGATCGTGGGTGACAGCGAAACCACCGGCACCCAGATCCATTTCAAGGCGTCGAGCGAAACGTTCAAGAACATCCACTTCAGCTGGGACATCCTGGCCAAGCGGATTCGTGAGCTGTCCTTCCTGAACTCCGGTGTCGGCATCGTCCTCAAGGATGAGCGCAGCGGCAAGGAAGAGCTGTTCAAGTACGAAGGTGGCCTGCGCGCATTCGTTGAATACCTGAACACCAACAAGACCGCGGTCAATCAGGTGTTCCACTTCAACATCCAGCGTGAAGACGGCATCGGCGTGGAAATCGCCCTGCAGTGGAACGACAGCTTCAACGAGAATCTGCTGTGCTTCACCAACAACATTCCCCAGCGCGACGGCGGCACTCACCTGGTGGGCTTCCGTTCGGCGCTGACGCGTAACCTGAACAACTACATCGAACAGGAAGGCCTGGCGAAGAAGCACAAGGTTGCCACCACCGGCGACGATGCCCGCGAAGGCCTGACGGCGATCATTTCGGTGAAGGTGCCGGATCCGAAGTTCAGTTCCCAGACCAAGGACAAGCTGGTGTCTTCCGAAGTGAAGACCGCGGTCGAACAGGAAATGGGCAAGTATTTCTCCGACTTCCTGCTGGAGAACCCGAACGAAGCCAAGCTGGTGGTCGGCAAGATGATCGACGCCGCCCGTGCTCGTGAAGCGGCGCGCAAGGCCCGTGAGATGACCCGCCGCAAAGGCGCGCTGGACATCGCCGGCCTGCCGGGCAAGCTGGCTGACTGCCAGGAAAAGGATCCTGCCCTGTCCGAACTGTACCTCGTGGAAGGTGACTCTGCTGGCGGCTCCGCCAAGCAGGGACGCAACCGTCGCACCCAGGCCATCCTGCCGCTCAAGGGCAAGATCCTGAACGTCGAGAAGGCGCGCTTCGACAAGATGATTTCCTCCCAGGAAGTCGGCACCTTGATCACCGCGCTGGGCTGTGGCATCGGCCGCGAAGAGTACAACATCGACAAGCTGCGTTATCACAACATCATCATCATGACCGACGCCGACGTCGACGGTTCGCACATCCGTACCCTGTTGCTGACGTTCTTCTTCCGTCAGTTGCCGGAGCTGATCGAGCGCGGCTACATCTACATCGCCCAGCCGCCGCTCTATAAGGTCAAGAAAGGCAAGCAGGAGCAGTACATCAAGGACGACGACGCCATGGAGGAATACATGACGCAATCGGCCCTCGAAGACGCGAGCCTGCACCTGAACGAAGACGCCCCGGGTATTTCCGGTGAGGCCCTCGAGCGCCTGGTCAACGATTTCCGCCTGGTGATGAAGACCCTCAAGCGCCTGTCGCGCCTGTACCCGCAGGAGCTGACCGAACACTTCATCTACCTGCCGGCCGTCAGCATGGAGCAACTGTCCGATCACGCGGCGATGCAAGATTGGCTGGCCCAGTACGAAGTCCGCCTGCGCACCGTCGAGAAGTCTGGCCTGGTCTACAAGGCCAGCCTGCGTGAAGACCGTGAGCGTAACGTCTGGCTGCCTGAGGTCGAACTGATCTCCCATGGCCTGTCGAACTACGTCACCTTCAACCGCGACTTCTTCGGCAGCAACGACTACAAGACCGTGGTCTCCCTCGGTGCACAACTGAGCACGCTGCTCGATGAAGGTGCATACATCCAGCGCGGTGAGCGTAAGAAAGCGGTGACCGAGTTCAAGGAAGCCCTTGAATGGCTGATGGCCGAAAGCACCAAGCGCCACACCATCCAGCGATACAAAGGGCTGGGCGAAATGAACCCGGATCAGCTGTGGGAAACCACTATGGACCCGGGCTCGCGCCGCATGCTGAAAGTGACCATCGAAGACGCCATTGGCGCGGACCAGATCTTCAACACCCTGATGGGTGATGCGGTCGAGCCACGCCGTGACTTCATCGAGAGCAACGCCCTGGCGGTGTCCAACCTGGATTTCTGATCCAACTGCCAACCGTCCCAATGAAAAAGGCCAACGCACCTGCGTTGGCCTTTTTTGTTCGTCTTCAGTCACGTTTCCGACCCCGACCTGCTGGTCAGAAAGCGGGTAGCCCGGTAACACGTGGAACAAAAGCCTTGATGCTCAAGGACTTGCGAAGCGGCTCAGGCCCCCGTAATACGGGAGCGGAGTAAATTCTGGCGCAATTCTTGCGTCTTAAATAACTTACACATCGTTTTTTTATTTTTACAGAAACGATGGGTTGAGGTGGATCGAACAAATCTAAATACCAAAGGTAGTCTCAATGAGCGGTACGCAAACTTCCGATAGTCTGGAACAAGGACTCAAACCACGGCATGTGACGATGCTGTCCATTGCTGGTGTGATTGGCGCCGGTCTCTTCGTCGGCTCCGGGCATGCGATTGCCGCAGCCGGCCCAGCCGTGCTGCTGGCCTATGCCGCCGCCGGTGCCCTTGTGGTGTTGGTGATGCGTATGCTGGGGGAAATGGCCGTCGCCTCGCCCGACACCGGTTCCTTCTCCACCTACGCCGATCGCGCCATTGGCCATTGGGCCGGTTTCACCATCGGTTGGTTGTACTGGTGGTTCTGGGTCCTGGTGATTCCACTGGAGGCCAACGCCGCCGCCACCATCCTGCATGCCTGGTTCCCGAATGTGGCCATCTGGGTCTTTACCCTGGTCATCACCCTGCTGCTGACGGTCACCAACCTGTTCAGCGTGAAGAATTATGGGGAATTCGAGTTCTGGTTCGCCTTGATCAAAGTCGTGGCGATCATTGGTTTTGTCGGGCTGGGTATCCTGGCGATCCTCGGCTGGCTGCCCACCAGCCAGGTGAGTGGCGTGTCCCATCTGTTCGACACCCAGGGCTTCTTGCCAAACGGCATGGGTGCGGTACTGGGCGCGATCCTGACGACCATGTTCTCGTTCATGGGCACCGAGATCGTCACCATTGCTGCCGCTGAATCGAAGAACCCTGGCCAGCAAATCTCCAAGGCGACCAACTCGGTGATCTGGCGGATCGGCCTGTTCTACCTGGTGTCCATTTTCATCGTTGTTGCGCTGGTGCCTTGGAATGACCCGTCGCTGGCCAATGTCGGCTCTTACCAGACGGTGCTGGAGCGCATGGGCATCCCCAACGCCAAGCTGATCGTCGACCTGGTGGTGCTGGTGGCGGTGACCAGTTGCCTGAACTCGGCGCTGTACACTGCTTCTCGGATGATGTTCTCCCTGGGCAGGCGCGGTGATGCGCCGGCCGTGGCCAAGCGCACCAACAAGAGCGGCACGCCTTACTGGGCGGTCGTGCTGTCGACGGCCGCCGCGTTCCTGGCCGTGTTCGCCAACTACGTGGCGCCAGCGGCGGTCTTCGAGTTCCTGTTGGCGAGCTCGGGTGCGATTGCGTTGCTGGTGTACCTGGTGATTGCTTTCTCGCAGCTGCGCATGCGCAAACAGCGCAAGGCTCGCGGTGAAAAAATCGCTTTCAGCATGTGGCTGTTCCCGGGCCTGACCTACGCGGTGATCGTATTCATCGTCGGCGCCCTGACCATCATGCTGTTCCAGGAGGCCCATCGGGTGGAGATTCTCGCCACGGGCCTGCTCAGCCTGCTGGTGGTAGCGTGCGGCCTGCTGGTGCAACGTCGCCGGATTGGCAAGACAGGCAGCCTGGTACAGAGCCACGGCTGACATCACTGTGGCGAGGGAGCTTGCTCCCGCTTGAGTGCGAAGCGCTCATAAAAGGGGCCGCTGCGCAGCCCAGCGGGAGCAAGCTTCCTCGTCACGGCTCCGAATCTTTAGATGGCCAGGTGCGCCCTGGCCTTTGTGTGGTCTAGCTCGCCACCGATGCTTCGCTTCCCGCCGCCACGCTCTCCAGTCGATACCCATACCCGTAGATCGTCAGCAGTTGCCAGCCGCGGTCTGCTGTCAGCCCGAGCTTGTTGCGCAGGCGATAGATATGGGTGTCGAGGGGGCGGGACGAGGTCATTTCCTCGTGGGTCCAGAAGCGCTCGTAGAAATATTCCCGGGACAGCGGCCGACCCAGGTTGGCGAACAGGCAGCGGGCCAGACGGAACTCCCGCTCGGTCAAACTGATGGGGATGCCGGCGCGGGTGACGGTGAGTTCGGCATCGTCGAACTCCAGGTCATTGAACACCAGTACATCGCTGGTGGGCACGCGTTGCAGGTTGTGCCGGCGCAGCACGGCAGTGACTCGGGCCTTGAGCTCATTGGGCCTGAAGGGTTTGCTTACATAGTCGTCGGCCCCGGCGTTGAGTGCCTGGACGATGTCGTGCTCGCCGTCGCGGCTGGTGAGCATGATCGCGGCCGGGGGCGAGTCCATGTGCTCACGGGTCCAACGCAGCAGCGACAGCCCGCTGATATCAGGCACTTGCCAATCCAGAATCAACAGGTCGAAGGTTTCCCGGCGCAATTGCCGCAGCAGGTCCTCGCCGCGCTCGAAGCTGTGCAGGGTCCAGGCCTGCTCGCCCCTGCCGGGGATTTGTTGCAGTGTCTGTTCCACCCGGCGCAGTTCGGCCGGTTCGTCATCCAGTATGGCGACACGCATGGGATGCGATTCCTTGATCTCGGGTAGCGGACATCATCAGGTGGCGCGGCAGTCGATTCGGCCGACCCCTGTCGCTGGCTGCAAGACAATAACCACTCTCGGCACGGAGGGAAAGGTAGCGGCGTTGCACCTGATGATCCAAGCTCGCTTCCACAGTGCTTACTGACAAACCCCATATGCAAACCCTATTCTTACTCCCCCTGCCGATCTGACCTGTCACCATGCGCGATATCCCCAGCCGTACTGCTCGAACAGGTGGTCCCATGAGCCACCAGCGGCGCCGTGAAAGTCGCGAGCCCACCCAGGTCCAACGCTTGTTTCGCCAGTTGATGCGCGAATGGTTGTGGATAAGTCTGCTGTTGTTACCCTTGACCGCCCTGTTGTCCTTCAGCGGCCAGTCGCCGCGCAACGGCCCCCTGGCCGCCCTGCTTTCGGTTGGCTTGGTGGCGTGTGTATTGGGCTTGCTGCTATGGCGCCCGCGCCTGGCGCTGTGGGCAACGGTGGGAGGCATGAGCCTGGCGTTGTTGATCAGCGCGGTATTGGCCATTCGCGGCTGGTGGTGGTCGCCGATGGCCAGTGTGCTGGGCATTCTGTTCGGTTACCTGATCTGGAACTGGCGGCGCCTGAGCGTGGTGCTGGCCTATTTCGGCTGGGAACTGGCGCGCCTGGATTCGGAGCCGAAGGTGTTCCCGGAACGGCGCCGGGCACCCTATTTGGGCAGTGACCGCTTGCAGGGCCAGATCATGGCCCTGGAACAAGCCATGAGCCGAACCCGTGACACGCGCCGCTTCATTGCCGATGGCCTCGAATACCTGCCGGTGGCGACGATGATCAGCGACCCCCAAGGCAAGTTGTTGCTGGGCAATCGCAAGGCCCGCGAGCTGTTCGGCCACGGCCTGGCGGGCGGCGATGTGCTCGAGCATCTTGCTGAGCTGGGTTATCCAGGCCTTGAACCGGGCGCGCGCCATCGGTTATCCACATTACCGTTGCTGGAGTTTCGCGATGTCCGCGAGCGCAGTCTGCGCCTGGACAGGGCTGCGTTGCTGCCGGTCGACGGTGATGCGCCGATTGGCTGGTTGCTCAGCCTCATCGACCTCAGCGTGGAACGCGAAGCCGAAGAGCAGCGCAGCGTCATGCTGCGTTTTCTCTCCCACGACCTGCGTGCACCACACTCGGCGATCCTGGCGCTGTTGGACGTCCAACGGCATCAACTGGGCGAGAACACGCCGCTGTTCGACCAGATCGAGCGTCAGGTGCGGCGTGCCCTGGAGCTGACGGATGGCTTTGTGCAACTGGCCAGGGCCGAGTCCGAGGCGTACCAGTTCCAACCGACGTTGTTCGCCATGCTGGTGTTGGACGTAATCGACCAAGCCTTGCCACTGGCCCAGGCAAAGCGCATCCAACTGGTTCACGAAATGGACGATGAAGAGGCCATGGTGCGGGCCGACCAGGCGTTGCTGACGCGGGCGCTGTTCAATCTGCTGGAGAACGCCATCAAGTACAGCGCCTCGGACACCCGCATAGCCCTGCGTGTTCATTGCGCCCAAGGGCGTCTGACATGCGATGTGACGGACCAGGGCAAAGGGATCGGCGCCGAAGAGTTACCGGCTTTGTTCAGCCAGTACCGACGGTTTTCGTCGGCCCACGGTGTGGACGGCGTCGGACTGGGACTGTCGATGGTCAAGGCGGTGGTGGACCGCCACGGCGGGCAAATCGAGTGCCGCAGCGTGGTGGGCCAAGGCACGACGTTCAGCTTGGGTTTTCCACTGCTGGAGGACTGAAGGATGGCAGCGCAAAGCGCCGATCCTTCGCCGCTATAAAAAACTTATGCACGTTGAAGCTGCTTTTATGTGTTTATGAAATATGCATTAAAAACATAGACTTAAAACACAAAGGCAACGGATTTCAAAAAAACGGTACACAGGTTATCCACAGATCTCAGACAGCAATCTGGTCCGTGGCGGCCGGCGCTGCGGGGGTGGACGGCAGCGAACCCATTTCCCGTTGCGTCTGTTCGTTCCAGGCCTGGACCCGGTCGTTCAGGTTGGCAATGGCGCGAGGCCCGGTGCCCTCGGCATACATCGGCGCGCCGATGACTACGGTGATGACGCCGGGCGTACGAACCCAGCCCGCCTTGGGCCAGAATTTGCCGGCATTGTGTGCAATCGGCAGTACAGGCAGGTCGGCATTCACCGCCAAGGCCGAACCGCTGCGGGAAAACTTGCCGACCGTTCCATAGGGAACACGGGTGCCCTCCGGAAAGATCAACACCCAGACGTTGTCCTTGAGCAGTTCGTCGCCCTTTTGTGCCACCTGCTTGAGGGCGGCCTTGGGGTTGTCGCGGTCGATGGCGATTGGTCGCAGCATGGCCATGGCCCAGCCGAAGAATGGCACGAACAACAGTTCACGCTTGAGCACCTGGCTCAGCGGTTCGAAGTAAGCCGACAGGAAGAAGGTTTCCCAGGTGCTCTGGTGGTTGGACTGGATCACGCAGGGCCGGTCAGGCACGTGCTCGGCGCCCTTCACTTCATAGCGAATGCCCAGGAACACTTTGCTCAGCCACAGTGCGCAACGGCACCAGTAGACATTGATGAAGCGGTAGCGCGCCTTGAACGGCAGGAAAGGCGCGATAAAGAAACTCAAGGTGCACCACAGCAAGGAACTGGTGCCCAGCAGCAGGTAAAAGAGAAAGGTTCTGATGGCCTGCAATATCGACATAGCGGCGTTTACCGTTGCGGGCAATGCCCGCCTGTTCAAGCGCTTCCCGAACATTCCTTGTCAGGATGTCGTGGGAGCTCTAATTGTGGATAAGTTCAGCGGCAACTGCCGCCAGGTCGTCAAAAATCAAGGTGCCCACCGGTAGGGTCTTGCCCAGGGTCTTTTCGCCTTTCCCGGTTTTTACCAAAACTGGCTGACAATCGACGGCCTTGGCTGCCTCCAGGTCACCGAGGCTGTCGCCGACGAACCACACACCCGCCAGCGGTGTCGCATAATGCTCGGCAATGGCCTTCAACATGCCCGGCTTGGGTTTGCGGCAATCGCAACCTTCATCCGGCCCATGGGGGCAATAGACGATCAGCCCGACTTCCCCGCCCTGCTCGGCCACCAATGCGCGCAAGCGCTCATGCATGGCCTCGAGCACGGCGAGGTCGTAGTAACCGCGGGCAATGCCCGACTGGTTGGTGGCGACCGCCACCGTCCAGCCGGCCTTGCTCAACTGCGCGATGGCTTCGATCGAACCGGGGAGTGGCAACCACTCCTGCACCGATTTGATGTAAGCGTCGGAGTCGTGATTGATCACTCCGTCCCGATCGAGAATCAGCAGTTTCAAGGTTTACCCCAGCAGCGAAATGTCGGCAACGCCGAGGAACAGGCCACGCAGGCGCGCCAGCAGCGCGTAGCGGTTGGCCCGCACGTTGGCGTCTTCGGCATTGACCATCACCGCTTCGAAAAACGCATCCACCGGTTCGCGCAGTGCCGCCAGGCGTGCCAGGGTTTCGCTGTACTGACGCGCCGCCGCCATCGGTTGGACCGCCTGGTCAGCCTGCTGGATCGCCGAATACAGGGAGAACTCGTTGGCGTTGTCGAAGTACTTGGCTTCGACGGTGGCCGCGATGTTGCCTTCGGCCTTGCCCAGCAGGTTCGATACACGCTTGTTCACCGCCGCCAATGCCGCCGCTTCCGGCAGCTTGCGGAACGCCTGCACCGCTTGCACGCGCTGGTCGAAGTCCAGGGCCGAGCCCGGCTTCAGGGCACGCACCGACAGGTAGGTGGCGACGTCCACGCCTTCGTCTTCATAACGCGCGCGCAGACGGTCGAAGATGAACTCCAGCACCGCATCGGCCAGGCCGGCGGCCTTGACCTTGCTGCCGAACGCGTTGACGGCGAAGGCCACCGCGTCGTTCAGGTCCAGGTCCAGCTGCTTGTCGATCAGGATCCGCAACACGCCCAGCGCCGCACGACGCAGGGCATACGGGTCCTTGCTGCCGGTGGGCAACATGCCGATGCCGAAGATGCCGACCAGGGTGTCGAGCTTGTCGGCGATCGCCACGGCCGCGCCGGTCAGGGTGGTCGGCAGTTCAGCGCCGGCACCACGGGGCATGTATTGCTCGTTCAGGGCCAGGGCCACGTCCTGCGGTTCGCCGTCGTTGAGGGCGTAATAGTAACCGGCGATACCTTGCATCTCCGGGAACTCACCGACCATCTCGGTGGACAGGTCGCACTTGGACAGGATGCCGGCGCGGGCCGCGCGCTGGGCGTCGCCACCGATGCGCGGGGCAATGAACGCCGCCAGTTTCGACACGCGCTCGGCCTTGTCGTAGACGCTGCCGAGTTTTTCCTGGAACACCACGTTCTTGAGGCGCTCGTTGAAGCTTTCCAGGGGTTGTTTCTTGTCTTGCTTGAAGAAGAACTCGGCGTCGGTCAGGCGCGGGCGCACGACCTTCTCGTTACCGGCGATGATCTGTGCCGGATCCTTGCTCTCGATGTTGGCGACGGTGATGAAACGCGGCAGCAACTTGCCTTCGGCGTCCAGCAGGCAGAAGTACTTCTGGTTGTCCTGCATGGTGGTGATCAGCGCTTCCTGCGGCACTTCAAGGAAACGTTCCTCGAACGAGCACACCAGCGGCACTGGCCATTCCACCAGCGCGGTCACTTCGTCCAGCAGGCTTGGCGGCACGATGGCGGTGCCTTCCTGGCGGGTGGCCAGCTCTTCGGTGCGCTTGCTGATCAGCTCGCGACGCTCGTTGGCGTCGGCCAGCACATACGCGGCACGCAGGTCGGCCAGGTAGTTGGCCGGCGAGGTGATGCGCACGCTCTGCGGATGATGGAAACGGTGGCCACGGGAGTCGCGCCCGGCCTTCTGGGCCAGGATCGTGCAATCGATCACCTGGTCGCCCAACAGCATCACCAGCCATTGGGTCGGACGCACGAACTCTTCCTTGCGCGCGGCCCAGCGCATGCGCTTGGGAATCGGCAGGTCGTTCAGCGAATCTTCGACGATGGTCGGCAGCAGGCTGGCGGTCGGCTTGCCCTTGATGCTTTGGCTGTAGCGCAGTTTCGGACCGCTCTGGTCGATTTCACTCAGGTCCACGCCGCACTTCTTGGCGAAGCCCAGGGCGGCCTGGGTCGGGTTACCGTCGGCATCGAACGCGGCCTGGCGTGGCGGGCCGTCGAGGTTGATGCTGCGGTCCGGTTGTTGGGTCGCCAGGGCGGTGATCAACACGGCCAGGCGGCGCGGCGCGGCGAATACCTGCTTGGCTTCGTAGCTCAGGCCAGCGGCTTGCAGGCCTTTGTCGATACCGGCCAGGAACGCATCGGCCAGGGTGTTCAGGGCTTTGGGTGGCAGTTCTTCGGTGCCCAATTCAACCAGGAAATCTTGAGCACTCATTGTGCAGCCTCCAGCTTAGCCAACACTTCATCACGCAGGTCCGGGGTCGCCATCGGGAAGCCCAGCTTGGCACGGGCCAGCAGGTAGGCTTGCGCAACGGAACGCGCCAGGGTGCGTACACGCAGGATGTATTGCTGGCGCGCGGTCACGGAAATCGCCCGGCGTGCGTCCAGCAGGTTGAAGGTATGGGACGCCTTCAACACCATTTCATAGCTCGGCAACGGCAGCGGCTGATCCAGTTCGATCAGGCGCTTGGCTTCGCTTTCGTAGAAATCGAACAGCTCGAACAGCTTGTCGACGTTGGCGTGTTCGAAGTTATAGGTCGATTGTTCCACTTCGTTCTGGTGGAACACGTCGCCGTAGGTCACCTTGCCGAACGGGCCGTCGGCCCAGACCAGGTCGTAGACCGAATCCACGCCTTGCAGGTACATGGCCAGGCGTTCCAGGCCGTAGGTGATCTCGCCGGTAACCGGGTAGCACTCGATGCCGCCCGCCTGCTGGAAGTAGGTGAACTGGGTCACTTCCATGCCGTTGAGCCAGACTTCCCAGCCCAGGCCCCAGGCGCCCAGGGTCGGCGATTCCCAGTTGTCCTCGACGAAACGGATGTCGTGCACCAGCGGGTCGAGGCCCACGTGCTTGAGGGAGCCGAGGTACAGTTCCTGGAAGTTTTCCGGATTCGGCTTCAGGACCACCTGGAACTGGTAATAGTGCTGCAGACGGTTCGGGTTCTCGCCGTAGCGGCCGTCAGTCGGGCGGCGGCTGGGCTGCACGTAGGCGGCGTTCCAGGTTTCCGGGCCGATGGCACGCAGAAATGTGGCGGTGTGGAAAGTGCCGGCGCCTACTTCCATATCGTAGGGCTGAAGTACCACGCAACCTTGCTCGGCCCAGTATTGCTGGAGGGCGAGGATCAAGTCTTGGAAGGTACGCACGGCTGGCGTAGGCTGGCTCACGAAATTCACCTGTTTCTTGGGCTGCGATTTAAAGAGCGGGAGTATACCCGATTCGTTCGTGCGCACGCCCCCTGGAGCCTTATGCCACGCTGCTTTTGGTGTACCGAAGATCCGTTGTACATGGCCTATCACGATCAGGAGTGGGGGACGCCGCTGCGCGATGCGCAGGGTTTGTTCGAGTTGCTTTTGCTCGAAGGGTTCCAGGCGGGGCTGTCCTGGATCACCGTGTTGCGTAAACGCGCCCACTACCGCGAGGTGCTGTACAACTTCGACGTACAGCGGGTGGCGCAGATGAGCGACGCCGAGATCGAGGACTTGATGCAGGACCCCGGCATCATCCGCAACCGCCTCAAGCTCAAGGCCGCGCGCCGCAATGCCCAGGCCTGGCTGGCGCTGGAAGACCCGGTAGCGTTCCTCTGGTCGTTCGTCGGTGACAAACCCCTCATCAACCATTTCAAGGATCGCACCGAAGTGCCGGCCATCACGCCCGAAGCAGTGCAGATGAGCAAGGGCCTGAAAAAGGCCGGCTTCACGTTCGTCGGGCCGACCATTTGCTACGCCTTCATGCAGGCCTCGGGCATGGTCATGGACCACACGCAGGATTGCGACCGCTACGCCGAGTTGTCAAACGGCGGTTAGAATAGCCGGCTCGCGACACGGCCCATGAATTCAGGAGTGACCTGTGGATAAGTTGAAAGGCGCCTTGCTGGTCGGCGCTCTGCGGTTATTTGCGCTGCTGCCCTGGCGGGCGGTGCAAGCGGTGGGGTCGGCCATCGGCTGGCTCATGTGGAAGTTGCCCAACCGTTCCCGCGACGTGGTGCGGATCAACCTCGCCAAATGCTTTCCCGAGATGGACCCGGCCGAGCGCGAACGCCTGGTGGGCCAGAGCCTCAAGGACATTGGCAAATCCCTGACCGAAAGCGCCTGCGCCTGGATCTGGCCGGCCCAGCGCTCCATCGAACTGGTGCGCGAAGTCGAAGGCCTGGACGTCTTGAAAGAAGCCCTGGCGTCCGGCAAAGGCGTGGTGGGCATCACCAGCCACCTGGGCAATTGGGAAGTGCTCAACCACTTCTATTGCAGCCAGTGCAAACCGATCATTTTCTACCGCCCACCCAAGCTCAAGGCCGTGGATGAACTGCTGCAGAAACAGCGGGTGCAGCTGGGCAACAAAGTCGCGGCGTCCACCAAGGAAGGCATCCTCAGCGTCATCAAGGAAGTGCGCAAGGGCGGCCAGGTGGGCATCCCTGCCGACCCGGAACCGGCTGAATCCGCCGGGATCTTCGTGCCCTTCTTCGCCACCCAGGCCCTGACCAGCAAGTTCGTGCCCAACATGCTCGCCGGCGGCAAAGCGGTCGGCGTTTTCCTCCACGCCCTGCGCCTGCCGGACGGCTCCGGCTACAAAGTCATCCTCGAAGCCGCCCCCGAGGCCATGTACAGCACCGACACCGAAACCGCCTGCGCCGCCATGAGCCAAGTGGTGGAGCGCTACGTGCGCGCCTACCCCAGCCAATACATGTGGAGCATGAAACGCTTCAAGAAACGCCCGCCGGGCGAGGCGCGGTGGTACTGAAACGGCCAGCGATTTGCTCAACCAAAGCCCTGTGACAAAAAAGCTCGCCCCACATTGGTTCCCTAAACACCACTGGCCCTGTGTGGGAGCGAGCCTGCTCGCGAGACGAACTGACCAACAACACCTGTCCAACTGCCCTGCACCCCGTGGCGAGGGAGCTGCTCCCGCCGGGCTGCGAAGCGGCCCGAAACCCAATGCAACTGCAAACGTTCTGACGAACACTTCCCACCTGAGCGAGAGCTCCATCCCCGACCATTTATCTAGAATTTTGCGGGTCTGTAAGTTCTTACAGTAGCCACGTCGTCCTACCCGGCCCCTAATGACTTCGTCGCCCCCTTTCCTAGGACCAGAAAATCGTACTTGCGCAAGCACGGAGATCACGAAGTTATAAAACGTGACGCTCGCCCAAGTATCGAGCTGTTGGTAGGGGACGTTCACGGCGGTGCCGGTGGACGATGGTGTACGACCTGGCACCTCAGACAGTCCATCCCTGCCGGGTTCGCCGGCCTGGATAGTCTCATTGTAAGGGAGCTATATCATGGTTGATTTTGCCGCGGATTCACTTATCGAGACCTATAAGAATCTGGACATTATGCGTAAGCCGCACGATCCCTATGGCGGCGGCGGGCAGTATTACTTCATGTTTGGCAATGGCGAGCGCAGCGCGCTTTACTCGGACTTGGGTGAGGTGAAGCGGTACATTGACGCCAGGGTTACCGAGGCCAGCGTTTGGCACGATGTTTGATCCAGTGTTGATGTAAGCAAGCATACCGCCATCGCGAGCAAGCTCGCTCCCACAGATGATTATGGTGAACGCAGTATCTGTGAGTGCTCGAAAACCCATAGGGAAATGGGCTTGCTTGCGATTGGCACGCGGTAAAACAGCGCCCCAGCTTTCAATTTCAGCTTGATCGCCACTCGGTGAGTTTCGTTCAGGCCCCTAATAAGCCAGAGATGCACCTGAAATAGAAGGTAATACTTGGCAAAACGTGGGGGTTCAGGTAGCAGTCTTCACGGTAAGACTACTTGGCGAGTCATTGGCGTTGCCGCAGGGTAATCCCCGAAAACCAATGACCGGCAAGCCCTGCCACTCGAACAAGGCAAGTCAATTGTGAATGCACCAAATGTCCTGGCAAACGAAACAGACCTTGGCCATTGCATGATGAAAGTTGACCATGCAGGTGAGCATGGCGCGATCTGTATCTATAGCGGGCAATTGATCATGGCCCGGCTTTTTTTCCCGGATATGGTGGGTGAGCTCAAGGAGTTTCTTTCCCACGAGCGCCGTCACCGGGCTGTCTTCTTAGCAGAACTGCAACGTCGCCACTATCCCCGCTGCCGTAGTTACTGGCTGTGCGGGATGGGCGGCTTGGCGTTGGGACTGATCACTGGCCTCTGCGGCCGTAAAGCTATTCTCGCCACCACCGTCGCGGTTGAAAGTGTGGTGCTTAAACACCTGGCCCATCAACTTCAGGTTCTAGGCGATATCGATCCGCACGCGGTGGCGGCCATCGCTTCGATCGTGGAAGAAGAACAACACCATCATGACCATTCGGCAGCGCAGATAGATGTAAACGATCCTTGGTTCAGAGCGCTGGCACCGATGGTGACCGCTTGGACTGAAGCTGTGATATGGATGGGTATGCGTTCTTAGTAACGGCACAAAAATAGACGGGCTTTCGTCCACAGCTACGTAGATAGACGACTGTTATCTTGTGGTCGGCCGTTGCTCTGCGTGACAGGTACCCACTGGCCAGAAGGGACATCTAGAGTAGGAAGAATAAATCTCAGAATCATCTGGCCGGCTTACGGCTGGCGAAGCCCGCCGGTTATGTCATACGTTAGGTCTCATCTCCAGTTAAAAGGACTCTCATGGAAGAAAAGCCGAACTACATCGAAGATGCTGTCTCTATTGCTATCGGTAGCCAGTTAGCGCTGCTGAGCTTTCCGTTTCTACGTTACTCCATCGTTCCGATATCGAGGGGGCGTGAACGGTGGCTCGGCGCGGATGCAAAGTTACTCAGCGGGAAGCGCTTCCTTCCTTTTTATATGCAATTCAAGCGTCCTTTCGCACATACTGTCCCGAGTCGCGCGCAGATCATCAAAGATCGCAACAGGTTGTCGCCTAAGCTATCCACTGCGCCCCGAACGCTGTTTTTTTCCCTGCAAGACAAGCTTAAGCACCAAAAGGACTTCCAGCATAACGTCCTGTATAGACTGCGGAAGAAATTGCTGGCACAGAACCGCGGAGACGCAGCCTACGTGTGTCCGCTGTTTCTAGACAGGCAAACGTACTTCTTGCATTCGCACATGGCGGGTATCCTTCGGTGGGCTCAGTCTTGGCCATCGCGTCCATACAATAGGCAATATCTCCCTATTACTAATGCATCTGGAAGCACAATCTCTCTGCCAAATATTCCGGTACTCTCCGAGCACATATCCATTCCGCCTCACGAGCTAGTAACCACTGCAGCGCATAAGTACAGCTTCACTGAAAGTGGCGACGAGGTGTGCTTTCACTCGCCGAAGCATCTTCCGGAAGGCAGCTTCCTGTTCCACCATTGGCTAGGTGGCTTGATTTCCTCGGCAAGATCCGAAGACCGCTTAACGGCTCTCGGGGATAGCCGTCGCGACCTAGAAGAACTTGTTTCAGTAGCGCTTGGGGAGAACCAACAGGAATTTGAGCTACCGAAAGATCCCAGCCTTGCCTGGTTCGTATGGGGCGAGTATCTCGGTCGTCACTACGCCATTGAGCAATATGCTGTTGTCGCGCATGAGCCCTAACAATTCGTTCAAGCCGATGCCGCTTTGCGGCATTGCTTAATTCAGCCGTTGAACGTTCGCTTTTTACTCACGGCCACCGGCTACTCTTGGCCGGTTAGCGACGGTCAGGGCTCGACTGTCGCTATGCATATTCAAACCTCGGTCTGTTCCGCCATCTCCAGGGCGTCATCGACTTCAATTCCCAGATATCGAACGGTGCTCTCCAGCTTCGTGTGGCCGAGCAGCAGTTGAATCGCTCGCAGATTTTTCGTCTTGCGATAGATCAGCGATGCCTTCGTACGCCTCATTGTGTGAGTGCCATACATGGCTGGATCAAGGCCAACGGCTTCCACCCAGCCTTTGACGATCCGTGCGTATTGACGTGTTGATAGAGGGTCTGAGGTATGCAGCTGGCTCGGAAAAAGGCAGTCCTCGCTCCGGAGTTGGGCTTGGTGTATCCAGGCCGCGATAGCAAATCGTGTTTGTTCGGTGATCTCGAACTGCACTGGCCGCAGCGTTTTCTGCTGCATCACCATGGCGCGTGGTGATACGTGCTCGCCATGGGCGACGTCGCGCACACGAAGCTTGGTTAAGTCGCAGGCCCGAAGCTTGCTGTCGATGGCCAGATCGAAGAACGCAAGATCACGGGTTCGTTCTGCAATTTGAAGCCTTACCCGGATGGCCCAGATATCTCTCAGTCTGAGTGGAGCTTTCTACCCGACCAGCTTTCCTTTGTTCCAAGGCTGGCGGCTGCAGGTAGCGAAAATGTTGATGACTAGTCCTCCACGTGTCGAAGGATAAGGATGGCTGGACAGAGGAAGGGTCGCTAACCGGCCAGAAGCGGGCAGTCCTTCCGATTAATAAATCCGTCCCCTTTTGTCCTGCTTTTGTCCTTTGTCCGCTAAACATAGATGCAAGCAGACTCACCGCTATCGCGAGCAAGCTCGCCCCCACAGTTTTCCAGGCTGTTTACAGGCATTGCATCCGTCATAAATCCCTGTGGGAGCGAGCTTGCTCGCGATAGCGCCCTAACAGCCGCCACATAACTAACTGACTTCACCTCACGCCATCTCCCTTCCTAAAGCTCGGTCCCCGGCTGTCGATAACCCGATGTATCCGCCAATCATGGACCGATGAAATGGAACTCACCCTTAGCGCCGCCTCTATTGCACCCGCCAACACCCACCTCACCCGCTCCGGTCAGACGTTGGTCACTCATCCTCCAACAGGCTCTGTAAAGGAGCTGGCAAGCGCTGGCCCAGCAGCCATCTACCACCCCAGTGAAGAAACCCAGACCGTGGAGCAACCACTGGTGGCCATTACCACCTGGGTCGGTCGATCCCAATCGCCAGATTTTCCTCGCTATGCCGCGATCGCCGAGAGCGCGAAAAACACGTTGAAAACCTCCTTCGAGGCATTCCAGTCAACGCTGTCGGCAACCCACCCGGATTTGGCCAGCAAGAAATACGGATTCACCGTCGAGGCCGATGGCAAGCTGAAAGTACTCAATACCGCCGGGCAGCTCAGCACCTCGGAAACCCAGCGCCTCACCGACCTGCTCAATGAATCCACTGATTTGAAAGCCAATGCCAGCGCCTTGCGCGACGCCTCCATCGACATGGTGGATGCCGACTCGCCTTGGTCTGGCAGCTATCTGGGCCGCTACAATCTGACCAAGGAAAACTTCGCCAGCACCATCGACCTGGCACCGCTGCTCAAGCGCGCCGGTTCGGTGCCGCCGCAGGAATTTTCGGACGGGCTGTTTTTCAACCAACTGGCGCACAAAGGCGAACTGGCGACCCAAGAGACGGAAGCCGCGATGCTTGAACGGCGTGCCGCGCAGCGATTCAGCGCGCAGGCCTGAAAGCCGGGTCTACCGAATCGTGGGGTGAGGGAGCTTGCTCCCGCCGGGCTGCGCAGCGGCCATTCCCATGATCAGCTATGAGCTGGCGGTGCGGTCGGCTTCCTGATGGTTGTTTGATCACGAGGAGGCGCAAAGCCTCAATCGTGTCCATGATTAAGGGCCTGCGATATCGGCGACGTTGGGATGGAAAAAAGCCATCTCTAAATCCGTCGGACTACCGTTCAGTCAGAAATATCGCACTTCCTCTGGTTCATTAATCAAGGAGTTCCCCCTCATGAACATCGATTTCACCGGACGTCAGGTCCTGGTCACTGGGTCCACCAGCGGTATCGGTTTTGCGACCGCCAAAGGTTTTCTCGACGCCGGCGCTCATGTAGTCATCAACGGTCGCAGCCAGAGCAGCGTGGACGACGCATTGCAACGCCTGGGCGGCCTTGCTGCCAAAGCCGAAGGCTTTGTTGGCGACCTCAGCAACGAGGCAGGTTGCCGGGCATTGGTCGCCAAGTACCCGCGCTTCGATGTGGTAATCAACAACCTGGGCATCTTCAAGTTGGAAGACTTCTTCGAAACGCCGGACAGCGAATGGCAGCGTTTCTTCGAAACCAACGTCATGTCGGGCGTGCGGGTTTCCAGGGCCTATGCACCGGGGATGGTCGAGCGGGGTTGGGGGCGGATTGTGTTTGTGTCGTCGGAGTCGGGTGTGAATATTCCCGCCGACATGATCCACTACGGCTTCACCAAGACCGGTCAGCTTTCAATTGCTCGCGGCTTGGCCAAGCGCCTCGCCGGCACGGGCGTCACGGTGAACTCGGTGTTGCCTGGGCCGACGCTTTCCGAAGGCGTTGCCCAGATGCTCCAGGCCGACGTCGAGCGCACCGGGGACAGCCTGGAAAAGGTCGGGGCGGATTTCGTCAAACAGCACCGCAGCACCTCGATCATCCAGCGGGCGGCGCGTGTCGAGGAAGTTGCCAACATGATCATCTATGTCAGTTCGGAACAGGCTTCGGCGACCACCGGGGCGGCGCTGCGCGTGGATGGCGGTGTGGTGGACAGCCTTGTCTAGCGGGGTGCAGCGGCAGACCTGTGGATAACTGCCGGTTTACGACGGCTGCGCCACCGCCACTTGATTGCGCCCCAACGCCTTCGCCTGGTACAGCGCCTTGTCCGCGTTGTTCATCAGGCCATTAAGGTCTTTATGCCCCGCCGCCGTGGAGGCAACGCCAAGGCTGGCGGTGATGCGTTGGACGGGGTCGACCTTCAACCCGGCAATCGTCGATACGAGCGTCTGCGCAATGTCGATGGCCACTGCCAGGGAGGTGTTGGGCAGCAAAATGGCGAATTCTTCGCCGCCGAGCCGGCCGTGGATATCCGTGGCACGAAACGACGAGCTGATGACCACGCCCATCTGCCGCAAGACCTGATCCCCCACTTGATGACCGTAGGTGTCGTTGATGTGCTTGAAATGGTCCATGTCCAGCATCACCACGCACAGTTCCAGGCGATGGATCTTGCAGTCGTGGTAGAGCCGCTGGGCGTGTTCGAAGAACGCTCGCCGGCTCTTCAGGCCGGTCAGTTCGTCGGTTTGGGCGGCACGGGTCGAGATGCTGTTGGCCTGCTCCATTTCCCGGGTCAGGAGGAAGGCGGTTTCCAGGGCCTTGGACATTTTCCGGGTGGCGCGGGCGGCGAAGGCGGCGAACACCAGGATCGAAAGGGCCAGGCCCATTTGCATCGTGGACGGCTGGACCAGCAGCCAGGCGGTGCACGGCAACAGCACCAGGCCGATGGAAACGAGGGTCATGTCGCGGTAGGCCGAGTAACAGGCCACTGCGCTGACGGACATGCCGACCGAAAAGAGCATGACCAGCGCCTGGGACAACAGATCGTCCGCCGGCATGATCACGAAGGCCCCGCCCCCCCAGACGCTGGCGGACAGCACCAGCGTGGCCCAATACCGGCGCTCCCAGCGTTGCGGTGTGCGCTCACTTTGGGTGCTGCGGAAATAGGCCACGAACATCGACAGGCGCAGCAGCGTCGTACCGGTCAGGATGCCCAGCCACCAGAGGATCACGCTGTGTTCAAGGCGGTCCCAGCACAGCCAACTGAGCATGATGGCCGCCAGGTAGCTGCCCAATACCGCTGAAACCGATTGGCGGAAGAGTTGCTGCAATCGATCGGTTCGCACCTGCTCGGCGATGAAGAAATCCTGGTCACTCCGAGATCCTAGGCAATCCATGTGATTCACCTGAGCCTGACGCAAAAAAAGAACGATTGTGGCACCTCGCCAGCAACGCAAACAACCGAATTACGCACGTAGCCTGCGCAAAGTCGCGCGGCTGGGAAACCACCTGGGCAAAGGGCGCCGACAGTCAGGCTGGAATCAATCCCGCTTCCTGGTAACTGGCTATCAGGTCATCGAACAGGTCGACGTCGATCCGCGTTCGTGCAATCAACTGCGCGCCCGCGACGGCGGTGTAGATGGCCAAGGCTCGACGCTCGCAGGCTTGCGGGGTGCCGGCGCTGGCATCGACCAGCACTTGGGCCAGCCACGTCACGTTGACGTCCGCATACGCCTTGACCTCTCGCATCACTTCTTCGGGCAGGTCTTCGGATTCGGCCGCCATGAAGCTGGACAGGCACAGCCTGTTGCCGTTCTTCAGCGAGCTGCGAAAAATGGAAGGGTAGCGCCGCAGGCACTCAGCCGGATCGGGGTGGGCGGCGCGTATCTGCTCCAAAGCCTGGCGCGTGTCTTGCCAATAGCGTTCGGCGACCGCGGCACCCAGACCGGCCTTGCTCGGGAAGTGGTAGTAGATGCTCGCATTCTTGATGCCGACTTCTTCGGCAATGCTGCGGAAATTGATCCCGCTGTAACCGTGCAGTTGGGCGGCTGATCGGGCCGCCGCCAAAATGGCCTCTCGAGCATTTTCGTTCACGTTTGTCACCTCGCTTCGAGATTCAAATGGATCAGAGGCAGGGATTCTACGCCCATCACCGCTTACCTGCCAATTGTCAGGTAGGGGCTTGACGAGGTAGAAAATAAGGCTCAGTCTTTGCCTACCAACTGACAGGCAGGGACACAATCATGACCGCTCCGCAGCAACGCAGTGACGCTTCTTCAACGCCCGCTACGCTGAAAATCTACGACTGGTTCAACGGCCCCTACCCCGCCCGCGTGCGCATCGCGCTGGCGGAAAAGGGCTTGCTGTCGAACGTTGAGTTCGTACCGATCAATCTCTGGACCGGCGAGCACAAGGCACCTGAATTCCTGGCCATCAACTACTCCGGGACATTGCCCGTGCTGGAGCTGGATGACGGGACGCGAATCGCCGAGTGCACGGCCATTACCCAGTACCTGGATGGCCTGGACGGTGAGCCGACGCTGACGGGTAGGGCGCCGCTCGAGCAAGGCATCATCCATATGATGACCAAGCGCGCCGAAATCGAATTCCTCGATGCCGTCAGCGCCTACTTCCACCACGCTACGCCGGGCCTGGGCCCGCAGGTCGAGCTGTACCAGAACGCTGAGTGGGGCCGCCGGATGGGTGACAAGGCTGTCTGCGGCATGCGTTATTTCGACAACCTGCTCAAAGACCAACCCTACGTGGCGGGCGACGCGTTTTCGATGGCCGACATTGCCGTGTTGGGCGGCATGATCTTCGCCTCGCTGGTGCAACTCCCCGTGCCCGAGGACTGTGTCGCGCTGCGCGCCTGGCACGCCAGGATGCAACAGCGCCCCAGCGTCCAGGCATGGCGTGCGATGGTCGAGCGCGGTGCCGCGTAGCAATGAGAATGCCTCGTCAGCGGCCACGGGCGAGTTGAGTGCCTGGCTGGCGAGTCGGGTGTTGGATCGCGGGTGAACCCGCCAAAGAAAAACCCGACGCTTACGTCGGGTTTCTCTTTGCGGCTTTTCGCTTGTCCCGCGAATGAGTCACGGGTGCAAAAGGGATGCAGCGCACCGTTGAATGAGCGAGAGCAAGCTCTGCATGCTCATTGTTTTACGGCTTACTCGACTTGCGACAGCTTGGCGTCGTCGCAACCAGCGGCACGGCACTCGCGCTCGACAGCCTTGAGTATGACGATACGCGCCTCGGTCTTCTCATTGGCACAGTCCAGGTAGAGCAGGCCATCGTTGGAGCAAGCGCTGTCACGATTTTTGATCCACTGGATTTGCGCGGCTTTCACCTTTTTCTTCTGATCCGGGTTCAGCGCACTCATCGTCTTCTTGTACTGTTCATTGATCTCCTGATCCGACTGAACCATTTTCAGCGACGCGCAATAGGTTCTGTCGTAGGCGTTTCTAGGGTTATCGCAGCTCATCGCGAATGCAGATGCCGATGCCATTGCCAGCAACGCCCCAACCAACAAAGACTTGATCACTCACTTCTCTCCCTGAATGCCCTCTATTGATTAGAGGTCGCGGCGGGGAATCTATCATGAGGGTTGGAGAACAATGAAGTACAACTGCAACGCCCTCGCCGCCGCGCTAGCTGTCGTTACAGCTTTGACGCTCTCGACCAAAGATCGAGGTCGCTGCTGCACGCCGCGACGATGTAGTTCCCACACCAGGAGAATCCGAACGCCCTCACGTGTTCTTTGTAGATCACCGTGCAATCCTTTTGATGACCCTCCATCAGGGCATCCTTGAAGGGTTTGCTTAGAATAAGGCGGTTTTCAGGCCAATCCGGAGAAACCAACTCCAGCCCTTCCCCGGCCATGTTGCCGGTGGGCAAGCCACCGCCCTGTAGGCCACACAGCGGTACGACTTCATCGGCGATCACGCCAATGCCCTGGCAATGCAACCCGAGCTCACTCAAGCCCGCATATTCTTCATAGTCGCGCTCAATTTTTTCTCCTGTGTCGCAGTGCACAACACTCCGACCCGAGCTTGAGACAACCAGCAAATAAGGACCTTTCTGCGAGAACCCTACCGATAGCAGCCCGCCGACGGCTATCGAGGTGACATGAGTCCAACCCTCGGGGTTCGCGTTAACCGGGATCTGGTCGATGAGTCGTATCAAGCGCTTTCGATTGTCTTCGTGTAGTGAATTCATGCGGGCACTCGGGATAAAAAAGGGGCAAGTTCATTCGCGACTGCAATTTGCCCTTGGCCCCTCTTTAGAGCAACGCTACGTATCGGCGCGCCGGATTGGTTCTGGCTGTCGTGTAGCCTTATGGCTTGGTTTTGCCCAGTTGCTTGCCGGTCTCGGCGACGATGGTTTTGAGGCCCTGCTCGTTGATCTTTTTCCAGTCACCGTCGGTGGCCATCTGCATGCTATCGCGCGCAGTGGTAATCACCTCAAGCGGCGCTGCGCCAGGGGTTTCGATTTTCAAGTGGGCCTTGTTGTTCACCGCCACGGTGAACGCACCGGGAGAGAACCACGACCAGTACTCGATAATGTGCACATTCACCGCTGTGGCGCTCGGCGTTGGCGTTGTCACAACCTGATAGCCGGCCTGCTGATAGGCCGTCGCCACTGCATTGCCCACCATTTGCGAAACGGTACGACCCGAGGGCAGCACCACATCGCCCAGCCCTTTGCCGAAGCCGTTGCGCTTTCGGCCAATAGCGCGATGAGTGACGCTGGTATCGTTCACTTCTTCATCGTTTTTCAGCGAAGGTATATCGGCGCTGGGTGGGTCGATCTGGAAGACCCGTTCGTCCAAGGCGTTGATGTACACCTGCTGACCTTGGGCCGACGTGCCCGCTTGCGGCGCGGGGCCGGTTACGTCGACCTCGGATCGGTTTGTCGCGCATCCCACCAGCGAAGCAAAGGCAATAACGACGGCGGTTGCTTTGAAATAAGACATGGTTGCTCCTGAGTTGTGCTTGTCCTGAATGCCAGGCTTCTACATTGGCCGGGCGAATCTTGGTGAACCACAGCCATTCTGGCACCGTGCCATCATCACAAACAACCGAATGACCGCTGCCGGTGACAGCCAATCCAATGAGATCAACCGTGGCGAGGAGATTTATCCCCGGCGGCAGCATTGCAGCCCTAATCCTCTGAACAACTCACACCCCGTGGCGAGGGAGCTTGCTCCCGCTGGGCTGCAAAGCAGCCCCAACCACCCTGAAAAACTCCTACAGACAAAACCGCAAAGCCAATTCAAACCCCAAGCGCAAACCCACCTAGCCCCAATTTTCAGGCCAAACCCAAGCCCTGTTTATCCTCCCGCCGCTAACCGTCCGCCAAGCTACCCAACCTTGCGTCATTGCCTACAACTACGCCAGAATCCGCCCGCTTGTGCACCTTGCCCCTGGGCTCTATCGTTTTCCTGCCACTGCCCATCAGTGGTCGGGTTTAGTAGCCCGCGGTTGTGTCAGTAAAATGCATGAGCTCTCCATCCAGGCAGGTTCTCACTTTGCCCTTGATGGTGGCTGTGCGCAGGGCGCTTCGGCGCGCCGGCAATGCTGATCTCCCCGGTCTACTAACCTGCGTACAGCCGCCACCCTTCTTTTAGTAGGGAAGAGGTTGCGGCTTAACCATGGAGTAATCAGCACATGTTCAAACCTACACCGAATCCGCCAGAGGCGGACCAAGCTTCCTCGCGAACCAAATCCAAAGCCAAGAAACACGACGAAGCCACCAACCGCGTCTTGGACTATTACCTGCTACCAAAATCAGAAGATGCGTCCCAACCGGGCCAGCTCTTCACCGTCGCAAAAAACGCCGACAACGAATGCCTGCTCGCCAACCTCAGCGAAACCCTGGCGGCAGCCGACGCGATGGTCAGCAACCTGGCCTTCGACCTGGAAGGCTCACGCCGTCACATCGCTCTCGGTATCCAGCAATTGATTGAGTTGAGTTCGTTGCTGGCGAACCGAGTGTTAGATAACGTCGAGCCGCGAAACGGGTAAGCCGTTAAAAGAAAACCCGACGCGTTATGTCGGGTTTTCGCCCCCCTTTACACGATAGTGTTTTCTCTTGAGTTTGATGCCGGCCTTCGATTAGATACGAGGCGTAAACGTTGTGACGTGAATAGCACCATCAAAACACAAGGGAACAGCGCTAAATGGCAAGGATAGAACCGGTTTTCGGCAGCATCAGCAGCGAAATCGAAAACCCATACAAACCGGGCGACGCTCAACTGATTGACGACGAGGTTGTCACGTTTTCAAAACCCAGAATTCTTGATTTTTCCGGACGTATTTCTCTGGCGCGCTTCTGGCTGATTCGTGTGCCCTTGGTGCTGGTTCTTCCGTGCATTTTGCTGGCGTTCTTTATGGTGGGGTTGCGCCATCAACTGGTGGTTTTGCTGATAGTTGGTGTCACCGTTGTCGTTCCTGCCATCCTGCTCGACGTGTCTCTACTGGTACGCAGGGCACGTGATATAGGCTGGAGTCCGATAATATGGGGAATTCTCAGCGTGTTCCCTGTTATCGGCTTTTTGATAACGCTTCCGCTCGTCATGCTTCCGGGGCGTAAAGCGATTAATAAATACGGCCCGCCCAATCCACCTCTCTCGACGTTGGTAAAGCTACTTACCGCGCTTTTGGTGGTGCTGGTGCTTGTAACTTCAACCGTGTTAGTTGCGTATTTTCCCGAATACCACCCAGAGGCACTCTACGAGTGGTTTTTTAACGCACTGGTTCAGGCATAACGCACAACGCTCATCCTCCAAACAAAAACGGGGAGATGCATTCCCATGCATCTCCCCGTCTTCACTCACTCATTACGTTTCAAATCAAAACGCCGGCAATACCGCGCCTTTGTACTTCTCAAGAATAAAAGCCTTCACTTCCGGGCTATGCAGCGCCGCGACCAGCTTCTTCATCGCCTCACTGTCCTTGTCATCCTCACGCGCCACCAGGATGTTCACGTAAGGCGAGTCGCTGCCTTCGATCACCAGCGCATCCTTGGACGGATCGAGCTTGGCTTCCAGCGCATAGTTGGTGTTGATCAGCGCCAGGTCGACCTGGGTCAGCACGCGTGGGATGGTCGCGGCTTCCAGTTCACGGAATTTCAGGTCCTTGGTGTTCTCGGTGATGTCTTTGATGGTCGACAGGATGTTGGTCGGATCCTTGAGCTTGATCACCCCGGCTTTGGCCAGCAGCAGCAGCGCACGGCCGCCGTTGGTGGCGTCGTTGGGGATGACCACGTTGGCGCCGCCCGGCAGTTCGTCGAGTTTCTTGTACTTGCTGGAGTACGCGCCCAGAGGCTCCAGGTGCACGCCGACCACGCTCACCAGGTGGGTGCCCTTGGCCTTGTTGAATTCATCCAGGTACGGCTGGTGCTGGAAGAAGTTGGCGTCCAGGCGTTTTTCGGCGACTTGTACGTTGGGCTGGATGTAGTCGGTGAAGACCTTGACCTTGAGGTCCACGCCTTCCTTGGCCAGCGCCGGTTTGACGAACTCGAGGATTTCCGCGTGCGGTACCGGCGTTGCCGCGACGCTCAGGGTCTCGGCGGCGTGGGCGGAAAAGGCTGCGACGGCAGCGAAGGCAACCAGTAACTTCTTCATTCAGCTAACTCCTTGTGAGTGCCCGCTTGCGGCACCTGCCAGCGAATGGCTGGCTCATGGTTTTGGCACGACGCCTTATTTTCTAGAGAAATGCACAACCAGCTTGTCGCCCACGGTTTGCAGGACCTGCACCAGCACCAGCAGCAACACCACCGTGACCACCATGACATCGGTCTGGAAGCGCTGGTAGCCGAAGCGGATCGCCAGGTCGCCCAAGCCACCGGCGCCCACCACACCGGCCATGGCCGTGTAGGACACCAGCGTGATCGCGGTCACCGTAATCGCGGCAAAGATGCCCGGACGGGCCTCCGGCAGCAAGGCGTTGACGATGATCTGCCGGGTCGTTGCGCCCATGGCCTGGGTCGCCTCGATGATGCCGCGGTCGACTTCGCGCAGGGCGGTTTCCACCAGACGGGCAAAGAACGGTGTCGCACCGACCACCAGCGGCGGAATTGCCCCGGCCACGCCCAGCGAGGTCCCGGTAATCAATACCGTGAACGGGATCATCACGATCAACAGGATGATGAACGGCAGCGAGCGCAGGATGTTGACGATCAGCGACAACAGCGCATAAACGCCGCGGGCTTCGAGCAACTGGCGCGGGCTGCACAAAAACAGCAGCACGCCCAGGGGCAGGCCGAGCAGCACGGTGAACAACAGCGAGCCGAACAGCATCAGGAAGGTGTCGCCGGTGGCCAGCCAGATCTCCAGCCAGTCGATGTTTGCAAAGAAATTCGTCAGCAGTTCCATCAGCGCAGCACCTCCATGTGGACATCGGCCGCGGTGAAGCGGGCGAACGCCGCCTCCATGTCACCGCCGGTGATGGCGAGGGTCAGTTGCCCGTAGGGGGTGTCTTTGATGCGGTCGATACGCCCCGCGAGGATGCTGTAGTCCACTCCGGTTTCCCGGGCGACGGTGCCGAGCAATGGGGCGTAGGTCGCATCGCCCTGGAACGTCAGACGCACGATGCGCCCGGGCACGTGGGCAAAATCGTCGCGCTGTTCGCTCTCGTCGATCTGCTCGTCTTCCTGGACGAAACGCTTGGTGGTCGGGTGCTTGGGGTGCAGGAACACCTGGGCCACCGGCCCCTGCTCGACAATCACGCCGGCGTCCATCACCGCCACTTCATCACAGACCCGACGAATCACGTCCATTTCATGGGTGATCAGCACGATGGTCAGCTTCAGCTCGCGGTTGATTTCGGCCAGCAGTTGCAGCACCGAGGCGGTGGTCTGCGGGTCCAGCGCGCTGGTGGCTTCGTCGCACAGCAAGATCTTGGGCTTGGTCGCCAGGGCACGGGCGATGCCGACGCGCTGCTTCTGGCCGCCGGACAATTGCGCCGGGTACTTCTTGGCGTGGTCGGACAAGCCGACGCGGGCGAGCAACTCGGCGACGCGCTGGTCGATTTCGCTGCGGGACAATTCGCCGGCTAGCGTCAGTGGCAGCGCCACGTTGTCGGCCACGGTCTTGGAGGCCAGCAGGTTGAAGTGCTGGAAGATCATCCCGACCTGCTGGCGAAAGCGCCGCAGGCCGCCTGCGTCCAGGGCGGTGACTTCTTCACCGTCGACGATGATCTTGCCGCCGCTGGAGTCTTCCAGGCGATTGATCAGGCGCAGCAGGGTACTTTTTCCCGCACCGGAATGGCCGATGAGGCCGAAGACCTGACCGTTCTCAATCGTCAGACTGGTCGGGTGCAGGGCGGGGATATCCTTACCGGCGACCCGGTAGGTTTTATGGACGTTTTGAAACTCGATCACGTAGCGAACCTTGTGGGGCGCGTTGGAAAAAGATCAGCGGTTAGCCGGGCGCGCATTTTAGCCTGTCCGTATAGAGGTTCTTAGCATTTATTTGCGATCTGACCTGTCATTTGGCAATAACGCGATCAAAGGCATAAAAAAGGAACACCGCCTGGCGGTGCGGGTCACTCCTAAAGCAGCCACAGATCGCAAAGAGGAGTGACGCCTGATGAGCACCAACAAGCCCCCGGTCGACAAGAGCCAGTTGGCCGGGACCGACACCCTGGACCGCGGCAACACCAACGCCAAGCTCGACAGCCTGGAAACCTTCCGCTCCGACGCCACCGAACAGGCGTTGCGCACCAATCAGGGCGTGAAAATCGCCGACAACCAGAACACCCTGCGCGCCGGCGCCCGTGGGCCGTCGTTACTGGAAGACTTCATCATGCGTGAAAAGATCACGCATTTTGACCACGAGCGCATCCCGGAGCGTATCGTCCACGCCCGCGGCACTGGCGCCCACGGTTACTTCCAGAGCTATGAAGCCCATTCGGCGCTGACCAAGGCCGGTTTCCTACAAGACCCGAGCAAGAAAACGCCGGTGTTCGTGCGGTTTTCCACTGTGCAGGGCCCACGGGGTTCCGGTGACACGGTGCGGGACGTACGCGGTTTTGCGGTGAAGTTTTTCACCGACGAAGGCAACTTCGACCTGGTAGGCAACAACATGCCGGTGTTCTTCATTCAGGACGCGATCAAGTTTCCCGACTTCGTCCATGCGGTCAAACCCGAGCCGCATAACGAGATCCCTACCGGTGGCTCGGCCCACGACACCTTCTGGGACTTTGTCTCGCTGGTGCCGGAGTCGGCCCACATGGTGATCTGGGCGATGTCCGACCGGGCCATTCCAAAAAGCCTGCGCAGCATGCAAGGCTTTGGCGTGCACACCTTCCGCATGATCAACGCCGAAGGCCGCAGCAGTTTCGTCAAATTCCACTGGCGACCCAAGGTCGGCACCTGTTCCCTGGTGTGGGACGAAGCCCAGAAGCTGGCCGGTAAAGACACCGACTACCACCGTCGCGACCTGTGGGAAGCGATCGAGATGGGCGACTACCCGGAATGGGAGTTCGGCGTACAGATCGTCGCCGAGGAAGACGAGCACAAGTTCGACTTCGACCTGCTCGACCCGACCAAGATCATCCCCGAAGAGCTGGTGCCCATCACGCCCCTGGGCAAAATGGTGCTGAACCGCAACCCGGACAACTTCTTCGCCGAAGTCGAGCAGGTCGCCTTCTGCCCTGGGCACATCGTGCCGGGTATCGATTTTTCCAACGACCCGTTGCTGCAAGGTCGACTCTTTTCCTACACCGATACGCAAATCAGCCGACTCGGTGGGCCGAACTTTCATGAGTTGCCGATCAACCGTGCCATCACTCCGGTGCACAACGGCCAGCGTGACGCCATGCACCGCACCACCATCGACAAGGGGCGCACGTCCTACGAGCCGAACTCCATCGACGGCGGCTGGCCGAAGGAAACCCCGCCCGGCCCGCAGGACGGCGGCTTTGAGAGTTATCCGGAGCGCATCGATGCCCACAAGATCCGCCAGCGCAGCGATTCGTTCGGCGATCATTTCTCCCAGGCGCGGCTGTTCTACAAGAGCATGAGCCCGCATGAGCAGGAGCACATCATCGCGGCCTATAGCTTCGAGCTGGGCAAAGTGGAGCGGGAGTTCATCCGGGCGCGGCAGGTCAACGAGATCCTGGCCAACATCGACCTGGAACTGGCCGGGCGAGTAGCGAAAAACCTGGGTCTGCCGGCGCCCACCGCTTGCACCGTGGACGTGCCGACGCCTTCGCTGGAGAAATCCCCGGCCCTGAGCCAGGCGAACCTGCTCTCGGGCGACATCAAGACCCGCAAGGTCGCGGTGCTGGTGGCTGATGGCGTCGATGGCGCGATCATCGATGCGCTCAAACAGGCATTGGAGGCCGAGGGCGCTCACGCCAAGGTCTTGGGGCCGACCTCTGCGCCGGTCACCACCGCCGATGGGCAAACGTTGCCGGTGGACGCGTCCATGGAAGGGATGCCGTCGATTGCCTTCGACGCGGTGTTCGTCCCGGGCGGCGCGCAGTCCATCCAGGCGCTGAGCAGCGATGGCGTGGCGTTGCATTACCTGTTGGAAGCCTACAAGCACCTGAAGGCCATCGCCCTCAACGGGGAAGCCCGGCAGTTGCTGGTGCTGTTGAAGCTGGAGGCGGACGCCGGGCTGATTCCCGACGCGGATGCCAGCAAGTTCCAGGCATTCTTCGACGCGATTGCGCAACACCGGGTGTGGGCGCGGGAGCCCAAGGCCAAGGCGATTCCGGCTTGAGGAGTGTCTGAAAAAGGCTCTGTTGCCTGTCAGTACGCCATCGCGAGCAAGCTCGCTCCCACAGGGTCCTGTGATGAATCACTGAACCTTGTGGGGGCGAGCCTGCTCGCGAGGCTTTTTAGGATTTGCGCGGTGTAAGAACCACCTGCGCCGGCACGCTGCGCAGGATCTGCTTGCGCAGCTTCAAGTCGAACTCGGGGTCGAGTTTCTTGACCCGCTTGGTCAGCAGTGTCGCCAACCACGGATAATCATCGGTGCGCGGTGCCTGGATGCTGACATCACATTGGTAATTCACCACATCGGCGGCAATGGCATCCAGTTGGCGACGCATTTGCTGCACATCGGCAATGTTCAACGCCACGGTGGTGCTTTCGGCACTGGGGTCGATCAGCTTGGCGACCGGCTTGGCTTCGGCCGCCTTGAGGGCCGCTTCGGCTTTGTCCAGGTCGGCCTTGCGCGCTTGTGCAATGGCGCTGTTGACCTCGCCGGTAAGCGCTGGGGCCTTGGGCATCAAGGCTCGGGCACGGCTCAGGGCGGTGGCGGCGGCGTTGACGTCACCCTTTTGCAGGTCGATCTGGCTGCGGCGCAGATACGCCTCGGCCAACTGGCGTTGGAAGGGTTCCAGCGACGCATCTTCAGGCGATTGGGCCTGCAAGGTGGCCAGTTGGTCTTCAGCGGTGGCCAGCTCATTGGCGGCCAGGCTTTGTTCCAGCTGCGCGATGGCCGGGCCCCGGGTATCGGGGGCCTCGGTGACCGGCGGCGTACTCTGGCAAGCGCCCAGTAGCACTGAAAGCGCGACAAGGAGCAGATAACGGGAGGCGAACGGCTTCATTCCTGCGACTCTCTATTTGCGCAAAAAGCGAGCAAGTCTACACCCCTCGACGAGGCAGGACAAAACTCAGCAGAAACAGCGCGGCGGCGCTGACCACGATCGATGGGCCGGCCGGAGTATCCTTGAACCAGGAAAGGGCCAGCCCGCCGCACACCGCGAGCATGCCCAGCAGGCTCGCGCCCAGGGCCATCTGCTCCGGCGAGCGGGCGTGACGTTGTGCCGCAGCCGCCGGAATGATCAGCAACGAAGTAATCAGCAACACACCGACGATCTTCATGGCCACGGCGATGACCACCGCAATCAACAGCATCAAGGCCAAGCGCAGCCCCGTCACGGGCAGGCCTTCGACCCGCGCCAGTTCCTCGTGCACGGTGACGGCCAGCAGCGGGCGCCAGAGCGCCACCAGCAGTGCCAGCACCGCGGCACTGCCCCCCAGGATCCACGACAGGTCGGCCGGGCTGATGGCCAACAGGTCGCCGAACAGGTAAGCCATCAGGTCGATGCGCACATCGTGCATGAAGCTGAGCACCACCAGGCCAAGGGACAACGTGCTCGGTGCCAGGATGCCCAGCAGCGTGTCGGACGCCAGCGGCTGGCGCTGTTGCAGCGTCACCAGCACCACCGCCAGCAACAGGCAGCCCACGGTCACCGCCACCGCCGGGCTGACGTCCAGTAAAAAACCCAGGGCCACGCCGAGCAACGCCGCGTGGGACAAGGTGTCGCCAAAATAGGCCATGCGCCGCCAGACCACGAACGAACCCAAGGGCCCGGCCACCAGCGCGAGGGCCAGGCCTGCGAGCAGGGCATACAACAGAAAATCAGCCATGCTTGCAGCCATCTCCGTGAACATGGGGGGTAACCGGCGCACCAATGACCACCGAACCGTGCAGGTCGTGGGCGTGGTCATGGTGGTGGTGATAAATCGCCAGGCTTTGTGCGTTCTTTCCGAACAGCTCGACGAATGCCGGGTCGCCGCTGACCTGCTCGGGGTGCCCGGAGCAGCAGACGTGACGGTTGAGGCAGACCACCTGGTCGGTGGTGCTCATCACCAGGTGCAGGTCATGGGACACCATCAGCACGCCGCAACCGTGCCGGTCGCGCAAGCGGGTGATCAGGCTGTACAGCTCGGCCTGGCCCGCCACATCGACGCCCTGGACCGGTTCGTCGAGTACCAGCAACTCCGGCTCGCGCAACAGGGCCCGGGCCAACAGTACGCGTTGCATCTCGCCGCCGGACACGCTTTGCACCGGGCTGTCGATGACCTGTTCGGCCCCCACTTCGTTGAGCGCCGCCAGGGCGCGCTCGCGATCGACACCTGGGACCAGGCGCAGGAAACGCAGGACCGACAGCGGCAGCGTCGGATCGACGTGGAGTTTTTGCGGCATGTAGCCGATCCGCAGCTTCGGCTTGCGCCAGACGTGGCCGCTGTCGGGCTTGAGCAAGCCCAGCACGGCGCGCACCAGGGTGGTCTTGCCGGCGCCGTTGGGGCCGATCAAGGTCACGATCTGCCCGGGTTCGACGCTCAGGTGGATGTCATCCAGCACGTTCTGCCCGGCGAACTTGACGGCCACCTGCTCGAGGCGGATCAACGCGTTGCTCATCAGGCCCCCTGGCAGCCGGAGCAGAGGCCGACCACTTCGACGGTCTGGGTGTCGACCACGAAACCGACATCCTGGGCGCTGGCGATGATCGCATCGCTGATGGATTTCTGTTCCAGCTCGATGGCGGCGTGGCATTCGCGGCAGATCAGGAACTGGCCCTGGTGGGCATGCTCCGGGTGGTTGCAGCCGACGAAGGCGTTGAGCGAGGAAATGCGATGCACCAGGCCGTTTTCCAGCAGGAAATCCAGCGCCCGATACACCGTCGGCGGCGCGGCGCGGCGGCCATCCTGCTCGCTGAGTACCGCCAGGATGTCGTAGGCGCCCAGCGGCTTGTGGCTTTGCCAGACCAACTCCAGCACCCGGCGGCGCAACGCCGTCAGGCGCAACCCTTGGCGTGCGCAGATGGCATCGGCCTCGGACAGCGCGCTGTGCACGCAGTGGGAGTGATCATGGGGGCGACTGGCAAGGGGTGTAATAGGCATGGGCAGCGACGAGTTCAGTGAGAGACGTTATTATGTTACCCGTTCTCGCCTCTTCGAGTGGTCATCGTGTCCCGATTTTTTTTGCTCTTTGTCGCTTTTTTCGCCAGTTTCCTGTTGATTGCCCCAGCCCAGGCCGAGGTCAAGGTCCTGACCAGTATCAAGCCGTTGCAACTGATTGCCGCGGCGGTGCAGGACGGTGTGGGCGTGCCTGAGGTGCTGCTGCCGCCCGGCGCTTCGCCCCATCACTACGCGCTGCGGCCCTCCGATGTACGCAAAGTGCAGTCGGTGGACCTGCTCTACTGGATCGGCCCCGACATGGAAGGTTTCCTACCGCGGGTGTTGAACGGTCGTACGGCGCCTTCTGTCGCGCTGCAGGACTTGCCGGGACTCAAGCTGCGGCATTTCGCCGAGGACAGCCATTCCCATACCGACGAGGATGGCGACGAGCACGATCATGATCACCGTCCCGGCACGATCGACGCGCATCTGTGGCTTTCGCCGCTCAATGCCCGAGTGATCGCCGCAAAAATGGCCGCGGACCTGAGCGCGGCCGATCCGGCCAATGCCTCGCGCTATCAAAGCAACCTCGCAGGCTTCAACCAGCGTCTCGACGCTCTGGACACGCGCCTCAAGGGCCGTCTGGCCGGGGTCGCGGGCAAGCCGTACTTCGTCTTCCACGAAGCGTTCGACTATTTCGAAGACCACTACGGCCTCAAGCACGCCGGGGTGTTCGCCGTGGCGGCCGAAGTCCAGCCCGGTGCCCAGCATGTAGCGGCGATGCGTACGCGCTTGCAGGCCGTGGGCAAGACCTGCGTGTTCAGCGAGCCGCCCCTGCGGCCACGCCTGGCTGAAACCCTGGTGGCCGGGTTGCCGGTGAAGCTGGCGGAACTGGACGCACTGGGTGGCTACACGCCGGCGACCGCGCAAGGATACGAGCAACTGCTGGAAAAACTGGGCAATGACCTGGCGGGGTGCCTGGAGTCGTTATAAGGCGACGCGCTCCAGCGGCGTCAGGCTTGTCGGTCGAGTTTCTTGAGAAACACGGTCATTTCTTTCTCGGCCTGCTTGTCGCCATGGCCCCGGGCAGCGTCCAGGCCCCGCTCCCAGGCCGTGCGCGCCGCCGCAAGATCCCCGCGGCCCTGATGCGCCTTGCCCAGCAGTTTCCACGCGGCCGAATACTGGGGGTCGAGCTCGACGCAGCGTTGCAGGTGCTCGGCGGCACGGGGGAATTCGCCAAGGTCGAGATAGCCCTTGCCCAGGCCGAAGCGCAGCAACGGGTTATCCACACCCTTGGCGAGCATTTTTTCCAGGGAGTCGAGCATGGTTGGCGTCCTTGTGAGTTGTGTCAGGGGTTGATCGGCTGCGAGTCAGGTGGCTATCGCGAGCAAGCTCGCTCCCACTGGGAATGTACTCCACCTGTGGGGGCGCGCTTGCTCGCGATGAGGCCATTTAATGTCACGGCGGATCCTGGGTCAGAAAAAGCTCAACCCCACATGGAACAGCTTCTCGACATCGCGAATGTGCTTCTTGTCCACCAGGAACAGGATCACATGGTCGCCCGCCTGGACCACCGTGTCGTCATGGGCAATCAACACTTCTTCATCACGGATGATGGCGCCAATGGTGGTGCCCGGCGGCAGGCCGATGTCGCGGATGGCCTTGCCGATCACTTTGCTGGATTTGGCATCGCCATGGGCAATCGCCTCGATGGCCTCGGCCGCGCCCCGGCGCAGGGAGTGCACGCTGACGATGTCGCCGCGCCGCACATGCGCCAGCAAGGTGCCGATGGTCGCCAGTTGCGGGCTGATGGCGATGTCGATGTCGCCGCCCTGGATGAGGTCGACATAGGCCGGGTTGTTGATGATGGTCATCACCTTCTTCGCCCCCAGGCGCTTGGCCAACAGTGACGACATGATGTTGGCTTCGTCGTCGTTGGTCAGGGCCAGGAAGATGTCGGCGTCGGCGATGTTCTCTTCCAGCAGCAGGTCCCGGTCCGAGGCGCTGCCCTGCAGCACCACGGTGCTGTCGAGGGTGTCCGAGAGGTAGCGGCAGCGGGCGGGGCTCATCTCGATGATCTTGACCTGGTAACGGCTCTCGATGGCTTCGGCCAGGCGTTCGCCGATCTGCCCGCCGCCGGCGATCACGATGCGCTTGTAGCTTTCGTCGAGGCGGCGCATTTCGCTCATCACTGCGCGAATGTTCGCCTTGGCCGCGATGAAAAACACCTCGTCGTCGGCTTCGATCACCGTGTCGCCCTGGGGCAGGATCGGCCGGTCGCGGCGGAAGATCGCCGCCACACGGGTCTCGACATTGGGCATGTGCTCGCGCAGTTGGCGCAGTTGCTGGCCCACCAACGGGCCACCGTAGTAGGCCTTCACCGCCACCAGTTGTGCCTGGCCTTCGGCAAAGTCGATCACCTGCAAGGCCCCCGGATGCTCGATCAGGCGCTTGATGTAGTTGGTCACCACCTGCTCGGGGCTGATCAGCACATCCACCGGGATGGCTTCGTTGTCGAACAGGTCGGAACGGGTCAGGTAGGCCGCTTCGCGCACCCGGGCGATCTTGGTCGGGGTGTGGAACAGGGTGTGGGCGACCTGGCAGGCGACCATGTTGGTTTCATCGCTGTTGGTGACGGCCACGAGCATGTCGGCATCGTCGGCCCCGGCCTGGCGCAGTACCGTCGGCAATGAGCCCCGACCCTGCACGGTGCGGATGTCGAGACGGTCGCCCAGGTCCCGCAGGCGTTCACCGTCGGTATCGACCACGGTGATGTCATTGGCCTCGCTGGCCAGGTGTTCCGCCAGCGAACCGCCGACCTGCCCGGCGCCAAGGATGATGATTTTCATCCGGTCACTCCTTTCGAATCGGTCTTAACCGCGCGCGGCGGCGATCTTGATCAGCTTGGCGTAGTAGAACCCATCGTGGCCGCCCTCCTGGGCCAGCAACTGGCGGCCATGGGGCTGCTTCAGGCCGGCCTGGCTGGCGATGTCCAGCTCCCGGGCACCGGGGGTGCGGGTGAGGAAGGCCGCGATCACGTCGGTGTTCTCGGTCGGCAGCGTCGAACAGGTGGCGTACAGCAGGATGCCGCCGACATCGAGGGTCTGCCACAGCGCGTCGAGCAGTTCGCCCTGCAACGACGCCAGGGCAGCGATGTCGTCGGGTTGGCGGGTGAGCTTGATGTCCGGGTGGCGGCGGATCACCCCGGTGGCCGAGCACGGTGCGTCCAACAGGATGCGCTGGAACGGCTTGCCGTCCCACCAGGCACCGGTGTCGCGGCCGTCGGCGGCGATCAGCTCGGCGTCCAGGCCCAGGCGCTCGAGGTTTTCCTTGACGCGCACCAGGCGCTTGGCTTCCAGGTCGACGGCCACCACGCCGGCCAGCTTCGGCTCGGCTTCGAGGATGTGGCACGTCTTGCCACCCGGCGCGCAGCAGGCGTCCAGTACCCGTTGGCCGGGTGCCAGGTCCAACAGGTCGGCGGCCAGTTGGGCCGCTTCGTCCTGGACGCTGATCCAGCCCTCGGCAAAGCCCGGCAGCGCGCGGACATCGCCCGGGGTCTCCAGGACGATGCCGTCGCGGCTGTACACGCACGGCGCGGCGGCAATGCCGGCCTCGCCCAGCAAGGCCAGGTAGGCATCGCGGGTGTGGTGCCGACGGTTGACCCGCAGGATCATCGGCGGATGGGCATTGTTGGCCGCGCAAATGGCTTCCCACTGCTGGGGCCAGAACGCCTTCAGGGACTTTTGCAACCAGCGCGGGTGGGCGGTGCGCACCACCGGGTCGTGTTCCAGCTCGGCCAGCAGGGCTTCGCCTTCGCGCTGGGCGCGGCGCAGCACGGCGTTGAGCAGTGCCTTGGCCCAGGGTTTTTTCAGCTTGTCGGCGCAACCCACGGTTTCGCCGATGGCGGCGTGGGCGGGCACGCGGCTGTAGAGCAGTTGATACAACCCCACCAGCAACAGCGCCTCGACGTCCGCGTCGGCGCCCTTGAACGGTTTCTGCAACAGCTTGGCCGCCAGGGCCGACAGCCGTGGTTGCCAGCGGGCGGTGCCGAAGGCCAGGTCCTGGGTGAAGCCGCGATCACGTTCTTCGACCTTGTCCAACTGGGTCGGCAAGGCACTGTTGAGCGAGGCTTTCCCGCTGAGCACGGCGGCGAGCGCCTTGGCGGCGGCCAGACGCGGGTTCATGAGGCGTCCGCCGCTTGGCCCAGCAGGGTGCCGACGGCGAATTTCTCACGGCGGCTGTTGAACAGATCACTGAAGTTCAGCGCCTTGCCGCCGGGCAATTGCAGGCGCGTCAGGCACAGCGCCTGCTCGCCGCAGGCCACGACGAGGCCGTCCTTGCTGGCGCCGAGGATTTCACCGGGAGTGCCCTTCCCTGCGCAAAGGCTGGCCGTCAGCACTTTCAGGGCTTCACCGTTCAGGGTGCTGTGGCAGATTGGCCACGGGTTGAACGCGCGCACCAGGCGTTCCAGTTCTACCGCCGGACGAGCCCAGTCGAGGCGAGCCTCGTCCTTGTTCAGTTTGTGCGCGTAGGTGGCGAGGCTGTCATCCTGCACCTCGCTCGCCAACGTACCGGCGGCCAGGCCGGCAATGGCCTGGACCACGGCCGGCGGGCCGATGAGCGCGAGGCGATCGTGCAGACTGCCGCCGGTGTCTTCGGCGCTGATAGGGGTGCTGACCTTGAGCAGCATCGGCCCGGTGTCCAGGCCGGCTTCCATGCGCATCACGGTCACGCCACTTTCTGCGTCACCCGCTTCCACGGCGCGCTGGATCGGCGCCGCCCCGCGCCAGCGTGGCAGCAGCGAGGCGTGGCTGTTGATGCAACCCAGGCGCGGGATGTCCAGCACCACCTGGGGCAGGATCAGGCCGTAGGCGACCACCACCATCAGGTCCGGCTTCAGCGCGGCCAATTCGGCCTGGGCTTGCGCGTCCCGCAGGGTCGGCGGCTGCAAAACCTGGATGCCGTTCTCCACGGCCAGTTGCTTGACCGGGCTGGGCATCAGTTTTTGACCGCGACCGGCCGGGCGATCGGGCTGGGTGTAGACCGCGACGATTTCATGCGGGCTGGCCAGCAGGGCCTTGAGGTGTTCGGCGGCAAATTCGGGGGTGCCGGCAAAGACGATGCGCAGTGGCTCAGTCATGGGAGGCTCTCAGTTACACAGCAGTCGCATAAAGAAAAAGGCTTGCCGTGGCAAGCCTTTGAAGGAGGGCATCAAGCATTCTGGCGATGAAGTTTTTCCAGTTTTTTCTTGATCCGGTCACGCTTGAGGGTCGACAGGTAGTCGACGAACAACTTGCCGTTGAGGTGGTCACACTCGTGCTGGATGCACACCGCCAGCAAGCCTTCGGCGATCAGCTCGTAGGGTTGGCCGTCGCGGTCCAGGGCCTTGATCTTGACCTTCTGCGGGCGGTCGACGTTTTCGTAGAAGCCCGGCACCGAGAGGCAGCCTTCCTGGTATTGCTCCATCTCGTCGGTGAGGGTCTCGAACTCGGGGTTGATGAACACCCGTGGCTCGCTACGGTCTTCGGAGAGGTCCATCACGACGATACGTTTGTGCACGTTGACCTGGGTCGCGGCGAGGCCGATGCCTGGCGCCTCATACATTGTTTCAAACATGTCATCGACCAACTGACGCACTTCGTCGTCCACTACGGCCACCGGTTTGGCGATAGTGCGCAGGCGCGGGTCCGGGAATTCGAGAATGTTCAAAATGGCCATAAGCTTGATAAATGCACGTGTGAGGTAAAGTCGGGTGGCTGGCCTGGCGTGTCTTGGGATGCAGGCTACCGTTGTAAAACGTTGTTCCGAGGCGCTGCCGCTTGAAGCAGGGCGCCTGACGGAGCGAGCCACGGGGGCTCTGGCGTTTTACGCGAACGCACATAATAAAGGGATTCACCGCATGAGGAAATCACTACTCGCCCTGCTGCTCCTGGCCTCGGCCGGTATCGCGCACGGGCAAGTGCAACTTCGGGAAGGTTTTCCCCAGCAATACACAGTGGTGACGGGGGACACGCTGTGGGACATTTCCGGCAAATACCTGCGCGAACCCTGGAAGTGGCCAGAACTCTGGCAGGCCAACCCCCAGGTCGAAAACCCCAACCTGATCTATCCCGGTGACACCCTGTTGCTGGTTTATGTCGACGGCCAGCCCCGGCTGACCCTCAACCGCGGCGCTTCGCGGGGCACCATCAAGTTGTCGCCGCGGGTGCGCAGCTCGCCGGTGGCCGATGCCATCCCGAGCATTCCCCTGCAAGCCATCAACAGTTTCCTGCTGAGCAATCGCATCGTCGATCGGATCGAGGACTTCGACAAGGCCCCCTACGTCGTCGCCGGCAATGCCGAGCGGGTCTTGAGCGGCGCGGGTGACCGGGTCTTCGCCCGTGGCACCTTCGACCCGAACGAGACCACGTACGGCATTTTCCGCCAGGGCAAGGTCTACACTGACCCCGAGACCAAGGAGTTTCTGGGCATCAACGCCGATGACATCGGTGGCGGCGAGGTGGTGGCCAGCGAGGGCGACGTCACCACCCTGGTGCTGCAACGCACCACCCAGGAAGTGCGCCTGGGGGATCGCCTGTTCAGCGGCGAGGGCCGCTCGATCAACTCGACCTTCATGCCCAGTGCGCCTGAATCGGCCATCAACGGTGTCATTCTCGATGTACCCCGGGGCGTCACCCAGATTGGCGCGCTGGATGTAGTGACCTTGAACAAGGGACGCCGCGACGGACTCGTCGAGGGCAATGTGCTGGCGGTGATGAAGACCGGCGAAACCGTGCGCGATCGCATCACTGGCCAACCGGTCAAGATCCCGGATGAGCGAGCTGGACTGCTGATGGTGTTCCGCACCTACGACAAGCTCAGTTATGGCCTGGTGCTGTACGCCTCGCGTTCGTTGGCGGTACTCGACAAGGTCCGTAATCCATAACGTCTCTCACAAGTTACCAACAGAGTTATCCACAGCTTGTTCCCGTTTACGCGGGGCTTATTACGATCAAGGATGATCCGATGTCATTGCCTGAATCTGCTCCGGTTTCCCCGGCGGAACTGGAGGCCCGGCTGCGCCTGCACCGCTTGCCGGAGCTGGGACCCAAACGTTTCATGACCTTGCTGCACGCCTTTGGCTCGGCGTCCAAAGCCCTCAGCGCGCCGGCCAGTGCCTGGCGTGCATTGGGCTTGCCCGTGGCGTGTGCCGAGGCTCGGCGCAACCCCCAGGTGCGTGACGGCGCCGCCCACGCATTGGCCTGGCTAGAGCGTCCGGGCCAGCATTTACGGATGTGGGACCAGGCCGATTACCCGGCCCTGCTGGCGCAGATCAGCGACCCACCGCCGTTGCTGTTCGTCGCCGGCGACGCCTCGATCCTGGAAAAACCCCAGTTGGCGATGGTCGGCAGCCGCCGGGCTTCGCGACCGGGAATGGACACGGCCGCGGCGTTTTCCCGAAGCCTGGCCGGGGCCGGTTTTGTCATCACCAGCGGCCTGGCCTTGGGCATCGACGCGGCGGCGCACCAGGCCGCGCTGGAGGTGGGCGGGTGCACCGTTGGCGTGCTGGGCACCGGGCTGGAAAATTTTTATCCACAGCGCAATCGGCGCCTGGCGGACGCGATGATTGCCCAGGGCAGCGCGGTGCTCTCGGAGTTTGCGTTGGACGCCCCACCCCACGCCAGCCACTTTCCGCGGCGCAACCGGATCATCAGCGGTTTGTCCCTGGGCGTGCTGGTGGTCGAGGCCAGTGTTGCCAGTGGCTCGCTGATCACCGCGCGCCTGGCGGCGGAGCAGGGGCGCGAGGTCTATGCGATTCCCGGCTCCATCCATCACCCCGGTGCTCGTGGCTGCCATCAACTGATCCGTGACGGTGCGGCGTTGGTCGAGACCGTCGAGCACATCCTCGAGGCGTTGCGCGGTTGGCAGCGCTTGCCCCTGGCGGCGGAGCCCACGCCGGTCATCCATCCGCTGCTGCGCTTGCTCCATGCCGCGCCACTGAGCAGCGAGGCGTTGGCCGATGCCAGTGGCTGGGGCCTGCCCAGGGTATTGGCGGCGCTGACCGAGCTGGAAATGGAGGGGCGTGCCATCTGCGACGGCGGACGCTGGTTTGCCCGCTAGGTTTTATGAGCAAGATGGGTAAACTGCGCACAGCCTTATCTTGTGTTGCGGAGAATCGTTCATGGTCAACAGTTGGCGTGTGCAACAAGCCGCGCGAGAAATTCGCGCCGGGGCGGTGATTGCCTATCCAACCGAAGCGGTCTGGGGCCTGGGGTGCGACCCGTGGAACGAGGAAGCGGTGGAGCGCCTGCTGGCGATCAAGTCGCGGCTGCCCGACAAGGGCCTGATACTGGTGGCGGACAACATCCACCAGTTCGACTTTCTGTTCGAAGACTTCCCCGAAGCGTGGATCGATCGCATGGCCAGCACCTGGCCAGGGCCCAATACCTGGCTGGTGCCGCACCAGAACCTGCTGCCGGAATGGATCACCGGCGTGCATGACACCGTTGCCCTGCGGGTCAGCGACCACCCCACCGTGCGCGACTTGTGTTCCCTGGTCGGACCGCTGGTGTCCACCTCGGCCAACCCCCAGGGCCGTCCGGCGGCGCGCACGCGGATTCGCGTCGAGCAGTATTTCCGCGGACAGGTCGACCTGGTGCTGGGCGGCAACCTTGGCGGACGCAAGAACCCCAGCGTGATCCGCGACCTGGCGACCGGCAAGGTCGTGCGCCCGGACTAGGTCTTTGTGGTGAGGGAGCCCTCTGTGGCGAGGGGATTTATCCCCGTTGGGCTGCGAAGCAGCCCTGAAGCAGCAAACTCAATCTTCCTGGCACACCGAGTTGCCTTTTTGGGAGCTGCTTCGCAGCCCAGGGGGGATAAATCCCCTCGCCACAAAAGCTGTTGGCTTATGGCAACAGGATGGTCGACCCAGTGGTGCGGCGCGCCGACAGTTCTGCCTGGGCCTTGGCCGCTTCCGCCAGTGGGTAACGCTGGTTGATGTCCACCGTGAGCTTGCCGCTGCTGATCATGCCGAACAGCTCGTCGGCCATGCGTTGCAGGTTTTCGGCGTTGTTGGCGTAGGTCGCCAGGGTCGGGCGGGTGACGTACAGCGAGCCCTTGGCCGAAAGGATGCCCAGGTTCACGCCATCCACCGCCCCGGAGGCATTGCCGAAGCTGACCAGCAGGCCGCGAGGCGCCACGCAGTCGAGGGACGTCAGCCAGGTGTCCTTGCCGACGCCGTCGTACACCACGGGGACCTTCTTGCCGTCAGTCAATTCCAGTACACGCTGTGCGACGTTTTCCTTGCTGTAGTCGATGGTTTCCCAAGCACCGTGGGCTTTGGCGACGGCGGCTTTCTCGGCGGAACTGACCGTGCCGATCAGCTTCACGCCCAGGGCCTTGGCCCATTGGCAGGCCAAAGAGCCCACGCCGCCGGCGGCCGCGTGGAACAGGATGGTTTCGCCGCCCTTGAGTTCATAGGTCTGGCGCAACAAGTACTGCACGGTGAGGCCCTTGAGCATCACCCCGGCCGCCTGTTCGAAGCTGATGGACGCCGGCAGGTGCACCAGGTTGGCTTCGGGCAGCACGTGCACATCGCTGTAGGCGCCCAGCGGACCGCTGCCATAGGCCACCCGGTCACCGACCTTGAACCGCGTGACGCCCGTGCCGACCGCCTCGACCACGCCGGCCCCTTCGGCGCCCAGGCCCGAAGGCAGTGCCGGCGGCGGGTACAGGCCGCTGCGGTAGTAGGTGTCGATGAAATTCAAACCGATCGCCTTGTTGCTGACGCGCACCTGCTGCGGGCCCGGCTCGGCGGGCTCATAGTCCAGGTACTCAAGCACTTCGGGGCCGCCGTGGGAACGGAACTGGATACGTTTGGCCATCTTCACTCTCTCCTTGTCGCGGGACTTTTTACCAAGCCTGCTATCGGACTCCTAAGCTTGACCTTCGTCAACTGTGGCGTGGGCAAGCGCGGTGGTATCCTGTGCGCCCTTTTTGCCGCCGGCTCGTTACGCCCCGTAGCGTAGCCCTGATCAAGGTGATGTCATGTCCACTCGCACCGAGGCCGTGAAAGCCTACCTGCTCGACCTGCAAGACCGTATCTGCGCCGCCCTGGAAACCGAGGACGGTGGCACTCGCTTCGTCGAAGACGCCTGGTCCCGGCCTGCCGGTGGCGGTGGGCGCACCCGGGTGCTCGAAAATGGCACGGTGATCGAAAAGGGCGGCGTCAACTTTTCCCACGTCTTTGGCAGCGGTCTCCCACCGTCGGCCAGCGCCCATCGGCCGGAACTGGCCGGGCGCGGTTTCGAGGCCCTGGGCGTGTCGCTGGTGATCCATCCGCACAATCCCCATGTGCCGACGTCCCACGCCAACGTGCGCTTTTTCATCGCGGAAAAGGAAGGCGAAGAGCCGGTCTGGTGGTTTGGTGGCGGCTTCGACCTGACGCCCTACTACGGCGTGGAAGAAGACTGCGTGCACTGGCACCGCATTGCCGAGCAAGCCTGCGCGCCGTTTGGCCCGGAGGTGTATCCGCGCTACAAGGCCTGGTGCGACAGCTATTTCCACCTCAAGCACCGCAACGAACCACGGGGCATCGGCGGCCTGTTCTTCGATGACCTGAACGCCTGGGATTTCGACACCAGCTTCGCCTTCATGCGCGCCATCGGCGACGCTTACATCGACGCCTACCTGCCGATCATGCGGCGGCGCAAGCATGACGCCTTCACCGCCAAGCAGCGCGAGTTCCAGGAGTATCGCCGTGGGCGCTACGTGGAATTCAACCTGGTCTATGACCGCGGCACCTTGTTCGGGCTGCAATCGGGCGGACGTACCGAGTCGATCCTGATGTCCTTGCCACCGCAAGTGCGCTGGGGCTACGACTGGAAAGCGGAGCCGGGCAGCGAAGAAGCCCGTTTGACCGAATACTTCCTGCAGGATCGCGATTGGCTGGCGACGGCCTGAACGAGGAGCGCTCATGGATCGCTACGTTGTAATGGGTAACCCGATCGGCCACAGCAAGTCGCCGCTGATCCACCGGTTGTTCGCCGAGCAGACCGGAGAGGCGTTGGACTACAGCACGCTGTTGGCGCCCCTGGAGGATTTTTCCGGGTGCGCGCGGGCATTCTTCCGCGAGGGCCGTGGCGCCAATGTCACCGTTCCGTTCAAGGAAGACGCCTTCCGCCTGGCCGACAACCTGACCGAGCGGGCGCAGCGCGCCGGGGCTGTGAACACGTTGAGCAAGTTGGCCGATGGCCGCCTGTTGGGGGACAACACCGACGGTGCCGGACTGGTGCGCGACCTGACCGTCAACGCGGGGTTCAGCCTCCAGGGCAAGCGCATCCTGCTGCTGGGGGCTGGCGGTGCGGTGCGCGGCGCCCTGGAGCCGTTGCTGGCGCAAGCGCCGGCCTCGGTGATCATCGCCAATCGCACGGTGGAGAAGGCCGAGCTGCTGGCCGAGCTGTTCGCCGACCTGGGCCCGGTGTCTGCCAGTGGCTTCGATTGGCTGCAAGAGCCGGTGGACCTGATCATCAACGCCACGTCGGCGAGCCTGTCAGGGGAGGTGCCGGCGATTGCCGCCAGCTTGATCGAGCCGGGCAAGACGTTGTGCTACGACATGATGTACGGCAAGGAGCCGACCTCGTTCTGCCGTTGGGCACGCGAGCACGGCGCGGTGGTGATGGATGGCTTGGGCATGCTGGCCGAACAGGCGGGTGAGGCCTTTTACCTGTGGCGCGGCGTGCGCCCGGACACCGCGCCGGTGCTGGCGGAGTTGCGCCGCCAGTTGGCGCTGTAGGGCGCTGTGGGGGCAGGCCTTGCTCCCACAGCGCGAAACGCCTCAATCCTCGAATTGAATCGGGCAGTGCTCCGCTCCCTCCAGCTTCTTCAGCTCTTCCACCACTTGGGGCCGGGCCCGGCGCAGGGTCAGGCTGCGGCCCTGGCTACGCAGGCGCCGGGCCTCCTGGTGGAGCATTTCCACGCCGGAGTAATCGATGAAGTTGATTTGCTGGGCATCGATGACCACCTGTTGTGCCTGTAATCGCTGCAGCCGCACTTGCAGGAAATGACTGGCGCCGAAAAAGATCGAGCCGCCGACCCGCAGGACCTCCGCTTCCCCTTCGCAATAATGCTGCACTCGCGGTTGGGAGGTGCGCTTGAGGTAAAAAAACAGCGAGGCCAGCACGCCCGCGTAGATCGCGGTTTGCAGTTCCAATAGCAGCGTCGCCAGGCACGTCAGGCTCATGACCACGAATTCGGCGCGGCTCACCCGGTACAGAGCGCGGATAGCGCGGTGGTCCACCAGGCCCCAGGCGATCAGCAGAATGCTGCCGGCCATGGCCGGGATCGGAATGTGCGCGATCAGCGTTGCGCCGGCTACGGCGAACAGCGCCACCCACAGGGCCGAGAACACCCCGGCCAACGGCGAGCAGGCCCCGGCCTCATAGCTGAGACCGGAACGGGTAAAGGAACCGGCCGACAATGATCCGGAGAAAAAACCTCCAATGATGTTGGAAAGGCCCTGCGCCCTCACCTCCTGGTTCGCATCGAGCAATTGCCCGGAACGAACCGACAACGAGCGGGCGATCGACAGGCTGGTCACCAGCCCAAGCATCCCCACCGCGACGGCGCCGGGCAGCAGGCGCAGGATCAGCTCCAGGTCCAATGGCAGCGGCGAGAGCGGCGGCAAGCGTCCGCTAAAGGCGCTGACCAGCGCCACATGCCCGAACATCGCGGGCCACAGCCAGACCACGAGGCTGCTGATGACCAGGGTTATCAACAGGCTCGGCCAGCGCGGCAATGCCTTTTTCAGGGTTATCCCCAGGGCCAGCGTGGCCAAGCCCAGCAGCAAGGAGGGTTTATCCACAGCCCCGATGTGGCTGAGCAGCGCCAGCACGCCCTTCAGGGCCGTGGCTTCGTTCGGCAGGTCCAGGCCCAGCAGGTTCGGCAACTGGCCCAGGGCAATGACCACCGCCGCCCCCAACGTAAAGCCCAGCACCACCGAGTGCGAGACGAAATTCACCAGCGCCCCGAAACGCAACAACCCCAGCAACCACTGGAAAACACCCGCCAGCACGGTCAGCAGCAGGATCAAGGTGACGTAGTCCTGGCTGGCGGGCACGGCCAGTGGGCTGATGCTGGCGTACAGGACAATGGAGATCGCCGCCGTAGGACCGCAGATCAGATGCCAGGAGGAGCCCCACAGGCAGGCAATCAGCACCGGCACGATCGCCGCGTACAAGCCATATTCGGGGGGCAGGCCGGCAATCAGGGCGTAGGCAATGGACTGGGGCAACGCGAGAATCGCGCCGCTCAGGCCGACGATCAGGTCCCGCCCGACGCTGGCGCGGGTCTGGTGGGGGAGCCAGCTCAGGAACGGAAAGAGTGAATGGCGCGTGGGCAATGCCATGGGGCCTCGAGGATGGGGTTTGGCGCAAGAGTATCAGGCAATGCACCGCTCTCTCTGTGGTGAAGATCATATCTGTGGCGAGGGGATAAATCCCCTCGCCACAACAGCCGGCCTTACAGTTTGGCCTTCACCGCCGCCAACGCGTCCTTGTCATCCACGGTCTTCACGCCGTCCAGCCATTTATCCAACACGGCTGGGTTGGCCTTGATCCAGGCCTTGGCAGCGTCGGCGTTGCTGACCTTGTTGTTCACCACGTCGGCCATGATGCTGTTTTCCATCTCCTGGGTGAAACTCAGGTTGGTCAGCAGCTTGCCGACGTTCGGGCAGGCCTGTGCATAACCTTTGCGGGTCAGCGTATAGACGCTGCCGGTGTCGCCGAAGTACTTCTCGCCGCCCTTGAGGTAATGCATTTTCAATTGCACGTTCATCGGGTGCGGCGTCCAACCGAGGAAGGTCACGAACTTCTGTTTTTTCACGGCCCGGGAGACCTCCGCCAGCATCGCCTGCTCGCTGGACTCCACCAGCTTCCACTCACCCATGCCGAAATCGTTGGTCTTGATGATCTCTTTCAGGGACAGGTTCGCCGGGGCGCCGGAACCGATGCCGTAGATCTTCTTCTCGAACTTGTCGGCGAACTTGTTCAGGTCGGCAAAGTCATGCACACCGGCCTCCCAGACGTAGTCCGGCACTGCCAGGGTGAACTCGGTTCCTTCCAGGTTCTTGGCCAATTGCGTGACATCGCCGGTGGCGACGAATTTGTCGTAGAAGCCCTGTTGCGCCGGCATCCAGTTACCGAGGAACACGTCGACCTGGCCATCCTTGAGGCCTCCGAACGTGATCGGCACCGCCAAGGTATCGACCTTGGCCTTGTAGCCCATGCCGTCCAGCAGGAAACCGGCGATGGCGTTGGTCGCCGCGATGTCGCTCCAGCCCGGATCGGCCATCTTCACGGTTTCGCAGCTTTGCTCGGCCCAGGCCGACACACTGCTCAATGCCAACAGCCCGGCGGTCAGTACTGTGGATAACTTTTGCATGTGCTTCCCCTTACGTTATTGGTGTTGGCAGGGTTGTGGATAACGGGCCTTGCGCTCCAGGTCATCGAGGTCGATGTGGTTACGCATGTACTGTTGGCTGGCGTCGACCAGTGGCTGGTGGTCCCAGCTCTTGAGTTTGCCCAGGGTCAGCGCCTGGGCGACAAACCGACGGCGCCGCTGGCTGGCGAGCACTTGTCGGTGAATGGCGGGGATGTCCCACTTGGCCCGGGCCTCGGCGAGAAAATCGGCGAACAGGCGCTGATGCTCCGGAGACTGGCTGAGATCCTCCAGTTCTTTGGGGTCATTGTGGACATCGAACAGCAGGCACGGGTCGTCCTCGCTGTAGATGAATTTCCAGGGGCCGCGGCGAATCATCATCAAGGGGCTCACGGTGCCTTCGGCCATGTATTCACCGAAGACTTCGTCATGCCCGCCCTGCCCTTGCAGGTGCGGCACCAGCGAGCGTCCGTCCAGCGGCAGCCCCGGTTCCAGCGTGCCACCGGCCAGTTCCACCAGGGTTGGCAGCAGGTCGGCGGTGGACACCGCTGCACTCACCCGTCCGCTGGCGAATTGCCCCGGCGCGCTGATCAACAGCGGCACCCGTGCGGCCATCTCGTACCAGTGCATTTTGTACCAGAGGCCCTTTTCACCGAGCATGTCGCCATGATCGCCGGAGAACACGATGATCGTGTCTTCCAGCAAACCGGTATCTTCCAGGGTCTGCAGGAGTTTTCCGACGTTGCTGTCAATGTAGCTGCACGCGCCGAAGTAGGCCCGGCGGGCGTCGCGAATCTTATCCACAGGCAGCGGCTTGCCCCACAGGTCATACACTTTGAGCAGGCGCTGGGAATGCGGGTCCAGCTCAGTCTGTGCCGGGGTGAGCGGTAACGGAATGTCGTTGTCGTCGTACAGGTCCCAGAACGCCTTGGGAATGGTGTACGGATCGTGGGGGTGGGTCATGGACACGGTCAGGCAGAACGGCTGGTCGCCGTCCTCGCGAATGTGGTCGAACAGGTATTGCTGGGCCTTGAACACCACTTCTTCGTCGAAATCCAGCTGGTTGGTGCGTACGCAAGGGCCGGCCTGCAACACCGACGACATGTTGTGGTACCAGCTCGGCCGCACGTCCGGCTCATCCCAGTTTACGGCCCAGCCATAATCGGCCGGGTAGATGTCGCTGGTCAGGCGCTCTTCATAGCCGTGCAGCTGGTCTGGCCCGCAAAAGTGCATCTTGCCGGACAACGCCGTGCGGTAGCCGAGGCGGCGCAGGTAATGGGCGTAGGTGGGGATGTCCGCCGGGAAATCCGCGGCGTTGTCGTAGGCGCCGATCTTGCTGGGCAACTGGCCGCTCACCAGGGTGAAACGCGACGGCGCGCAGAGCGGGCTGTTGCAATACGCCGCGTCGAACACCACACCTTCGGCGGCCAGGCGCGACAGGTTGGGCAGTTTGATCGGCGAAGGACCGTAGATCGGCAACATTGGCGCGGCCATCTGATCGGCCATGATGAAAAGAATGTTCTTGCGCTTCATGTATTCGCGGCATTCCATAGTGAGCAGTTATGCGACATTGCTGCGATTGAGCATGTAGCCCCCGGGTTTTGGGGTAAAGCCCATGTAGGATAATGACTAGGATAAGCACAGCTTATGTATGACGCCTTGGGTGACCTGTCCCTGGAGTTGTTCCGTGCCTTCGAAGCGGCCGCCCGCCAGCAGAGCTTCACGGCAGCGGCGATTGAACTGGGCACCACGCAGCCAGCCATCAGCCAACAGATCAAGCGCCTGGAAGAACAATTGGGCACACGGCTGTTCGATCGCATTTACCGCGGCATCGAGCTGACGGAGGCCGGCTCGATCCTGTTCGAGCAAGTCCAGGCCGGCTTGCAGAGCATCGACGCCGGGCTGAGTGCGATCACGGCGCAGCACCAGCACGAGGTGTTGCAGGTGGCCACAGACTTCGCTTTTGCGGCCTATTGGCTGATGCCGCGATTGCATCGGTTTCACGCCGCGAACCCGCAGATCGACGTCAGCCTGGTGACCGGCGAGCGCAACCACAACATGCTCCGCACGGACATTGACGTTGCCGTATTGTTCGGCGACGGTCGCTTCAAACAAGGCGAAAGTCTCTGGCTGTTCAGCGAAGAAGTCTTTCCGGTGTGCAGTCCGCTGCTGCTCAAGGCGCGGCCCCTGCCCTTGCCTGCACCTGCCTTGGCGGAGTTCCCATTGCTGCACTTGCGCGCAGGCAACGGCAGCAACTGGTTTGACTGGAACGGGGTGTTTCGCGAGTTGGGCATCACCTCGCCCCCGGCCCCCGGACAGTTGCGCTTCGACAACTACACCCTGTTGATCCAGGCGGCCATCGGCGGCCAGGGCGTCGCCATTGGCTGGCGGCACCTTGTGGATAACTTATTGGCCCAAGGCCTGCTGTGCCGGCCCATTGCCGAGACCGTGCTGTCGCGGTTGGGGTATTACGTGGTCTTGCCCCAGCGCAAACGGCGTGGGGCATTGATCAGGCTGTTCGTGGACTGGTTGATGGAAGAGCAGGCCAACAGCGCCGAATCACTGACCGGGCTGCCCCTGCCCTCCATTGCCGTTTGAACGCGCGGCGCCTTCAGTGGGCGGCGATGAAACTCACGTGCTGGCCCACGTGCAGGTTCAGGCGCAGCTCGTCGGCGATCCCGACCGCCACCCGGTTCAACCGCTCCAGGGCGTCCGCCAGGCCCGGTTCCAGGCTGGTGCTGACCTGGCTGAAGTGTTCGATGCCCAGGCCCGGCGCGGCGTAGGGCGAGTTGATCAGCGTCCACTGCAAGGTGCTGTTCTGCAGGGCGTCGAGCACTTCTTCGGCGGCGTGGCGTTGCAGGTCGTCGTCGCCCTGCTCCTCGTCGAGCACGGCGAAATCACCCACCAGGAACAGCCGCGGAATGTTCACCGCTTCCATCCCGGCAATCAGTGCGTCCACCGCCAGTACTTGTTCCACGGGGCCTGGAATCAGGTTGCGCTCCACCTGCTCGCTGTTCATCGGCAACCCTGGCGCGTTCAGCAGGCAGATGACGGCGCTGGCACCGGCTACGCTTTGCTTGACCCGCTCGGGATCGAACAGATCACCGGGCTTGGTCCGCAGGCCCGGCCGTGGCGCCAGGGCGGTGAGGTCGTCGAGGATGGCGATCACTTCATGCTGGCGGCGCAGCATTTCAGCCATCAATGCACTGCCGAGGCTGCTCATGGCACCATAAAGCACCACTTTGATCACCGGGGTTTCTGCATTTTTCATGGCTTTGTTCCTTTTTTGTCCCACGTGTAAGGCCTCTGACCCGCGACAAACGGCTGGGGTTCGGCCTCTTTTCGAGGAGTGACAGATGCAACGCATCAAGGGCTACCACGCCCACGTGTATTTCGACGCCAGCACCCTCGACCAGGCGCGGGCGCTGTGCGAGGAAGCGGCACAGTTGTTCCCGCTGAAAATGGGCCGCATGCATCAGCGCCCGGTCGGTCCGCATCCGGACTGGAGCTGCCAGTTGTCGTTCGACCCGCAGTACATCGGAGTGGTCTTGCCGTGGCTGGCGCTCTACCGCAAAGGCCTGGTGATTTTCCTGCACCCCAATACGGGCGATGAACTGGCCGATCACACCGACCATGCGATCTGGATGGGCGCCATGCGGCCGTTGGATCTGTCGGGTTTCTAGCCCCACTGCGATCTGTGTGGCGAGGGAGCTTGCTCCCGCTGGGTCGCGCAGCGGCCCTGTTTGGGACTATTACATGGCCCGGCGGGAGCAAGCTCCCTCGCCACGGTTGTCCTGACGCTTCATCTTCCGAACTCGACATCCGGTTGTTGCGCGAAAGCTGGCTGAAAGCTTGCGCGATTAGGATCGCCTCACTACCGGCAAAAGACCGGTGGCCAACAACGGCTTTCGCCGCGGTCCTGGCCCCTCTACAACAACAATGGTGATTCTGATGTCCGCAACTACCTGTCCCGTCGCGCCCACTCCATCCGTTCGTCCCGAGCCCCGCATCCTGCGCTGACCTGTCCGGTTCGCCCTTGCCCGCCGCGCCACGCCTGGAGTATTTCCTATGCTGACTTTCCTTGGCTTCGCCATGGTCATCACGTTCATGTTCCTGATCATGACCAAGCGCCTGTCCGCGCTGATCGCCCTGATCATCATCCCGATCCTGTTTGCCCTGTTCGGTGGTTTCGCCCCGAAAATCGGCCCGATGATGCTCGAAGGCATCACCAAGCTTGCCCCGACCGGGGTGATGCTGATGTTCGCCATTCTCTATTTTGCCCTGATGATCGACTCTGGCCTGTTCGACCCGGCCGTGCGCAAGATCCTCAAGCTGGTCAAGGGCGACCCGTTGAAAGTTTCGGTCGGCACCGCCGTTCTGGCGCTCGTCGTTTCCCTCGATGGAGACGGCGCGACCACTTACATGATCTGCGTGGCGGCGATGCTGCCGCTGTACAGCCGCATCGGCATGAGCCCACGGATCATGGCCGGCCTGATCATCCTCGCCGGCGGCGTGATGAACATGACGCCTTGGGGCGGCCCGACAGCCCGCGCCGCCAGTGCGCTGCATGTGGATCCGTCCGACATCTTCGTCCCGATGATTCCGGCGATGGCGTTCGGCGTGGTGGCGATCCTGTTGATTGCCTACATGTACGGCAAGCGTGAACGTGCGCGCCTGGGTGAACTGCACCTGGCCGGCGATGAAATCGACCACAGCGAAATCAGCGTTTCCCAGTTCCCGGATGCCCGTCGTCCGAAACTGATCTGGTTCAACGGCGCGCTGACCCTGGGCCTGATGTGCACCCTGATCGCCGGCCTGTTGCCGCTGCCGGTGCTGTTCATGGTGGCTTTCAGTATCGCGATGATCGTCAACTACCCTTGCCTGCAACAGCAGAAAGACCGCGTTGCAGCGCACGCCGGCAGCGTATTGGCGGTGGTCGGGCTGATTTTCGCGGCCGGTATCTTTACCGGCATCCTGTCCGGCACCGGCATGGTCGATGCCATGTCCAAGAGCCTGCTGGCAGTGATCCCGGACTTCCTCGGCCCGTACCTGGCCGTGATTACCGCCCTGGCGAGCATGCCGTTCACGTTCTTCATGTCGAACGATGCATTTTATTACGGGGTGTTACCGGTTCTCGCCGAAGCCGCCAGTCACTACGGCATCACCGCCGTGGAAATGGCCCGTGCCTCGATCGTTGGCCAGCCCGTCCACCTGTTGAGCCCGCTGGTTCCATCCACCTACCTGTTGGTGGCCCTGGCCGGCATCGAATTCGGTGATCACCAGCGCTTCACCCTGAAGTGGGCAGTGCTGGTTTGCCTGTGCATAATGGTTGCCGCCTTGCTGATGGGGATCTTTCCGCTGTTCAGCACTCTATAAAAGCAATGCCCCCTGCCCGGCGTCTCCAGGTCACTGGCGGTGCCGCGTGGCCTAACACACGCTAAAGGAACTCACATGGAATGGCTGACCAACCCGGAAATCTGGGTTGCCTTCTTTACCCTGACCGCCCTGGAAATTGTCCTGGGCATCGACAACATCATCATGATCTCGATCCTGGTCAGCCGCATGCCCAAGCACATGCAGGCGCGCACCCGGATCTTCGGCCTGGCGCTGGCCATGGTCACGCGGATCCTGTTGCTGCTGTCCATCACCTGGGTGATGCGCCTGACCGCCGATTTGTTCGAAGTGTTGGGCCAGGGCATCTCGGGTCGTGACCTGATCCTGTTCTTCGGTGGCCTGTTCCTGCTGTGGAAAAGCTCCCAGGAGATGTACCACGCGCTCGAAGGCGAGGACGAGAGCAACGACGAGCCCTCGGGCAAGGGCGGCAACTTCCTCTACACCATCATCCAGATCGCGATCATCGACATCGTCTTCTCCCTGGACTCGGTCATCACCGCTGTCGGCATGGTCTCCCATGTCCCGGTGATGGTGGCGGCAATCGTCGTTGCGGTCCTGGTGATGATGCTGGCCTCGGGCACCATCAGCACGTTCATCGACAAGCACCCGTCGCTGAAAATGCTGGCGCTGTCGTTCCTGCTGGTGGTGGGTACCGTGCTGATCGCCGAGTCGTTCGACGTCCACGTACCAAAAGGCTACGTGTACTTCGCCATGGCCTTCTCCCTGGCGGTGGAAGGCATCAACATCAAGATGCGCACGGCGATTGCCCGCAAGCGCAGCCAGCAGGACCCGGTAAAACTGCGCAAGGATATCCCGGGCCAGTAAAAGGACCGCGGCAATGAACGAAGGGGCTCTTGGAGCCCCTTTTTCATGCCGGTATGAAAGTGGCCTGGTGCATGACCTGTGGGAGCGGGCTTGCTCGCGAAGAGGCCAGAACAGTCAATCCTGTGTCGCCTGACAGAATGCATTCGCGAGCAAGCCCGCACCCACAGGGATTGGGGTGTTTTCGAGGGTGCATTTTTTATGACAGTTTTGTTTCAATCGGTTCTTTAGCTGTGCAATGCTGGCGCTCGAACCGTTCGCCAACTACAGCTTAAGTACAACAACGAATCCATGTGGCATCGTCAATTTGTCTCTTTGGGACGCTAACAGGGGGCTTGTCATGCTGACCCTGCTGAATTTGCTCTCCGCGGTGGCCTTGCTGATCTGGGGCACGCACATCGTCCGTACCGGCATCCTGCGGGTCTATGGTTCGAACCTGCGCCATGTCATCGGCCAGAACATGTCCCGGCGCTGGCTGGCGTTCCTGGCCGGCATCATGGTCACCGCGCTGGTGCAGAGCAGCAACGCCACGGCGATGCTCGTCACCTCCTTCGTCGGCCAGGGCCTGATGGCGCTGACCCCTGCCCTGGCCACCATGCTTGGCGCCGATGTCGGCACCGCGTTGATGGCGCGGGTGCTGACCCTGGACCTGTCCTGGCTGTCGCCGCTGCTGATTTTTCTCGGGGTGATCTTCTTCCTCTCGCGCAAGCAGACCCGCGTCGGGCAAATGGGCCGGGTGGGGATTGGCCTGGGGCTGATTATCCTCGCCCTGCAACTGATCGTCGAAGCCGCCGCACCCATCACCCACGCCCAGGGGGTGAAGGTGATCTTCGCGTCGTTGACCGGCGACATCCTGCTCGATGCGCTGGTCGGTGCCCTGTTCGCGATGGTCTCCTATTCCAGCCTGGCGGCCGTGCTGCTGACCGCGACCCTGGCCGGCGCCGCGGTGATCAGCCTGCCGGTGGCCATCGGCCTGGTGATCGGCGCCAACATCGGCAGCGGCGTCCTGGCGTTCCTCAGCACCAGCATGCAGAACACCGCCGGGCGCCAGGTGGCGTTGGGCAGCCTGCTGTACAAGCTGATCGGCCTGCTGCTGATCATCCCGGTCCTCGACCCATTGGTGGGGTGGCTGGACAGCCTGGACTTCAGTCCCCAGGAAACGGTGATCGGCTTTCACCTGCTCTACAACACCGTGCGCTGCCTGGTGTTGCTGCCCAGCGTCGCGCCGATGGCCAGGCTCTGCGCCTGGTTGCTGCCGGAGCGACCCGAGATCAACGGCACGGCCAAGCCCCGGCACCTAGACCTCACCGCCCTCGCCACACCGAGCCTGGCCTTGGCGAATGCCGCCCGGGAAACCTTGCGTATCGGTGATTTGATCGAAGCCATGCTCGAAGCCATGCTGGACGTGCTGCATGGCCAGCAGACGGCGGTCACCCAGGACGTGCGGCGCATGGGGGATGACGTCGAGGTGCTGTGCGGCGCCATCAAGTTGTACCTGGCGCAGATGCCCCGCGAAGACCTCAGCGAACAGGACAGTCGCCGCTGGGCGGAAATCATCGAGCTGGCGATCAACCTGAAGCTGGCCAGTGACCTCATCGAGCGCATGCTGCGCAAGGTCCAGCAACAGAAAACCGCACAACGCCGCTCGTTCTCCGACGTGGGCCTGGAAGAGCTGGCCGGGCTGCACAGCCAGTTGATCGCCAACCTGCGGCTGGGTCTGTCGGTGTTCCTCAGTGCCGACCGGGAAAGCGCCCGCCAGTTGCTGCGTGAGAAACGGCGCTTTCGGGCGCAGGAACGGCGAATGGCCCACGCCCACGTCAGCCGCCTGCAACGCAAGGTTTTGCAAAGCCTGGAGACCAGCGCCCTGCACCTGGAGCTGATTGCCGACATGAGGCGTCTGAATTCGCTGTTCTGCGGCAGCGCCTACGTGGTGCTGGAGACCGCTGAAATCGGTGCGCTGGCGGCCGATGAAATATCGGACATCACCCATTCGCCTTGAACATCTGGCGCATTGTCCAGTCAGTAGGATTGGACTGTCAGTCGCCAGGAAGCCGTTTATGCGTGGTCTGTTATTCGCCCTTTTCTTGCTCGGCGCCTTGCCTGCAGTTGCCCTGGACCGGTTTCAGGTCGAGGGCTACGCCTTGCCCAACGGGATGCAACTGGTGCTCAAGCCGGGCAACGAGCGCGGACACGTGGCCATTCGCCTGGTGGTCGGCGTAGGCCTGGATGACTTCAGCTGCGCCGATAAGGAACTGCCGCACCTGCTTGAGCATTTATTGTTCAGCGGCGTCGACGAAACGGGCGAAGGCGGCCTGGAGGAACGCATGCAGAGCCTGGGCGGCGAATGGAACGCCTTCACCAGCAACGCCGACACCACGTTCGTCATCGAGGCGCCGGCCAGCAACCAGCGCAAGGTCCTGGACCTGCTGATGGCGTTGCTGACCCGCACCCGCATCGACGAAAAAGCCCTGGAGGCGGCCAAGCGCGTGGTGGAGCGAGAGGACGGCGGCCATTACACCCACCTGCAACGCTGGCTCGACCGCCAGGACCTGGGACACAAGGCCAGTAACCAACTGGCAGTGGAACTGGGCCTGCGCTGCGCGGAACGGGCCGAGGTCGAGCACCTGACCCTCGCCCGCCTCGAGCACGTGCGCAAGGCCTGGTATGCACCGAACAACATGACGCTGATCGTGGTCGGCGACCTCGATCGGCTGCTGCCGGCCTACCTGGAGCGCACCTTCGGCCAACTTGAACCGGTCGAACCCAGCCAACACGAGCCGCTGCCGCAGATCCGCTACAGTGCGGTCACCAAGCGCAACCTGATCCACGGCCTGGTCGGCAACGGCGCCAAGCTTCACTGGCTGTTCCCCGAGCCGGTGCTGGACGAGCAGCACGACGAAACCTTCGACCTGCTCAAGGATTACCTGGACTGGGCGCTCTATCGCCAACTGCGCCTGGCCCGCAGCCTGTCCTACGGGCCGTGGACGGAGCGCGAGGTGTTCGGCGGCGTCGGTTTCTTCAGCTTGAACGCGGACCTGGCCCGCGAGGACCTGCCCCAGGCCGAGGAAGCGCTCGAAGAACTGCGCCAGAACCTGCTCAAGGACGGCCTGGACCCCGCCAGTTTCATGCGCATCAAGCGTGCGGCCATCGCGCATCAGTCCTGGGCGGTCCAGGGCAACAGCGCCCTGGCCGATTACTACTGGGGCGCCCTGGGCGACTACGAGGACGGCCGCTTCGCCAACCCGGCGCTGCGCTTGCAGTCGGTGAGCCTGGACCAGGCCAACCTGGCCCTGCGCGAACTGCTCAAGGACCCCGGCTACCTGCGCATCGAGAAGCCGTTGCTCAGCGATGATGAGTTCGTGTGGGGCGTGGGCGCGCTGCTGGCGGTGTTGGTGCTGGGGCTGGTGGCGTGGCGATTGCGCCGCCGGGCTTGAAACTGTTTCCAATGCCACGCGGGTCAGATGAAAGGCTGGCGACGCACACCATGATCCTCGCCACACCGCCCCCTGGACGATACTCTGTCAGGGATATTTCCTACGACTTACTGTGAAACCGCCTAATGCAAAGCCTGCCTCGTTTTATCCAGCGCATCCTTGAACTGATGAAGCGCTACCCAGGGGTCATTGCGCTCGGCGGTTTCATCTCCGGCGTCGGCAGTTTCATGCTGGTGGACCGCCAGCAGGGCCTGGCCACCTGGATCGCGGTCATGATGCTGGTGAGCTGGCTCTGGCTGATGGTGGAGAACAGCATGACCCGGCTGTTCACGCGGATTTTCAAGCGGGAAATCCCCCAGCCGCTGTTGCGCTACGCCACGCAGATGATTCACCAGGAAAGCCTGTTTTTCGTCCTGCCGTTTTTCTTCATCACCACCACCTGGAACAGCAGCCAGCTGATTTTCACCAGCCTGCTGGCGGCGGCGGCGCTGATTTCGATCACCGATCCGCTGTACTACAAATGGCTGGCACCCCGGCGCTGGGCGTTCCTGGCGTTGCACACCCTGACGCTGTTCGCCGCCCTCCTCACCGCGTTGCCGGTCATCCTGCACCTGACCACCGACCAGAGCTTCAAGCTGGCGCTGGGCATTGCCATGCTGTTGTCATTCCCCAGCCTGGCGTCGATCTTTCCGATCCGCACGGTGCGCAACGCCTTGGCGATCCTGTGCATCACCCTAGGCATCGGCGCTGCCGGCTGGATGCTGCGCTCCTGGGTGCCGCCGGCCACGTTGTGGATGACCGAAGTGGCGATCAGTACCCAGGTGGAGGATCGCACCCCCGGCGCCAGCCTCAAGGAAGTCAGTGCGGAACAGATTCGTGGCAACGGCCTGTACGCCTACACCGCCATCAATGCGCCGCGAGGCCTCGATGAGCGGATCTATCACGTCTGGCAGTTCAACGGCAAAGAGGTGGATCGCATCGCCCTGGACATCCACGGCGGGCGCAAGGAAGGCTACCGCGCCTGGACCCACAAGCAGAATTTCCCGGACAACCCGGCGGGCAAGTGGCAAGTGCGGGTGCTGACGGAGAATGGCCAGATGATTGGGGTGCTGCGGTTCAATGTGACGGGGTCGGCAGGTGGTTGAACATCGTGGCGAGGGAGCAAGCTCCCTCGCCACGATGAATTTCACCGGACTTGCGCGCTGGCCTCAGCCAAAGAACCAGTAGCAGACCCCGATCGCCGACAAGACCCCGGCCAGTTCCGCCAGCAGCGCGCAACCCACCGCATGGCGCGCCCGCTGGATGCCGACCGCGCCGAAATACACCGCCAGCACGTAGAACGTGGTCTCGGTGCTGCCCTGGATAGTCGCCGCCACCAGCGCCGGGAAGCTATCCACCCCTGAGGTCTTCATGGTTTCGATCAGCATCGCCCGGGCGGCGCTGCCGGAGAACGGCTTGACCATGGCGGTCGGCAGGGCATCGACGAAACGCGTGTCCCAGCCGGCCCATTGCACCAGATGGCGAATGCCGTCCAGGCCGAAATCCAGCGCCCCGGATGCCCGCAGCACGCCGACCGCGCAAAGCATCGCCACCAGGTACGGCAGCAGGTTCTTGGCGACGTCGAAGCCCTCCTTCGCCCCTTCGACGAAGGCCTCATAGACCTTGACCTTGCGCAGCGCCCCCACCACCAGGAACAGGATGATCAGGCCGAACAGCGTCAGGTTGCCGAGGATCGACGACAAGCCCGCCAGCGCGGTGGCCGACAACGTGGCCAGCAGCGCCATGAAGCCGCCAAGGGCCAGCGCCCCCGGCACCAGGTAAGCCAGCACCACCGGATCCCATAGGCGCAGGCGTTGCATGAACGCCACCGACAACAGCCCCGTGAGGGTCGAGCCAGTGGTGGCGATCAGGATCGGCAGGAACACCAGGGTCGGATCCGGCGCGCCTTGCTGGGCGCGGTACATGAAGATGGTCACCGGCAGCAGTGTCAGCGACGAGGCGTTGAGCACCAGGAAAAGGATCTGGGCGTTGCTGGCGATGGTCGGGCTGGGATTGAGGTCTTGCAGGGCGCGCATGGCCTTGAGGCCGATGGGGGTGGCGGCGTTATCGAGGCCCAGGCCGTTGGCGGCGAAGTTGAGGGTGATCAGGCCGATGGCGGGATGGCCGGCCGGTACTTCCGGCATCAGGCGCAAGAACAGCGGCCCCAGGGCCTTGGCCAGCCAGTCGACGATGCCGGCCTTTTCGGCGATCCGCAAGAACCCCAGCCACAGCGTCAGGGTGCCGAACAGCAGGACCATCACCTCCACCGACAGCTTGGCCATGGCAAAGATGCTTTCCACCATCGCGGCGAAGATCCCGGCGTTGCCGCCGATCAGCCACTGTCCCAGCGCCGACACGGCTGCCACGATAAAGAAGCCAAGCCACAGGCCATTGAGCATCGGTTAATCCCCTCGGAAGATGCCGCGAATGATAGCGGGGCTGGCAGAAACGACAAACCCCGGAGTGCTCCGGGGTTTGTGTTAATGGCTTTGACCTGGCATGCCCTCAGCGGCTGGAGGTTTCACCCGCCGGCAGCGGCTCTTTACTGCGCCAGTGCGGCAGGGAGTTCCAGTAGCGCTGGCCCTTGGCGTCGTCGTACATGCCTTCCCAACGGGCGATCACCAACACGGCCAAGGCGTTGCCGATGACGTTCAGCGCGGTGCGGGCCATGTCCATGATGCGGTCGACACCGGCGATGAAGGCCAGGCCTTCGAGCGGAATGCCCACGCTGCCCAGGGTCGCCAGCAGCACCACGAAGGACACGCCCGGCACGCCGGCGATGCCTTTGGAGGTCACCATCAAGGTCAGCACTAGCAGCAGTTGCTGGCTGATGGACAAGTCGATGCCGTACAGCTGCGCGATGAAGATCGCCGCGATGCTCTGGTACAGCGTCGAACCGTCAAGGTTGAACGAATAGCCGGTTGGCACCACGAAGCTGCAGATTGCCTTCGGCGCGCCGTAGGCTTCCATTTTTTCGATCACGCGTGGCAGCACGGTTTCGGAACTGGCTGTGGAGTAGGCCAGCACCAGTTCGTCCTTGAAGATGCGCATCAGCTTGAGCACCGAGAAGCCGAACAGGCGGGCGATCAGGCCCAGCACCACGAAGGCGAAGAACGCGATGGCGACGTAAACCAGGATCACCAGTTTCGCCAGCGGCAGCAGGGAAGCGAAGCCGAAGTTGGCGACGGTCACCGCGATCAGTGCGAAAACGCCGATCGGGGCGTAGTTCATGATCATGTGGGTGACCTTGAACATGCTTTCCGACACGCCCTGGAACATCTTCACCAGCGGCTCGCGCAGGTCCGATTGCAGGCTGGACAGGCCCAGGCCAAACAGCACGGAGAAGAAAATGATCGGCAGCATCTCGCCACGCGCCATGGCGGCAAAGATGTTCGATGGGATCAGGTTGAGAATGGTCTCGATGAACGCGTGTTCATGCTGGACTTCCGCCGCCGTGGCCTGGTACTTGGAAATATCCACCGTCCCCAGGGTGCTCATGTCGATGCCATTGCCTGGCTGGAAGAAGTTGGCCAGCAGCAGGCCGACGACGATGGCGATGGTGGTGACGATTTCGAAGTAGATGATGGTCTTGAGGCCGATGCGCCCGAGTTTCTTCGCGTCACCGACCCCGGCAATGCCGACGATCAGCGAGGAAATCACGATCGGGATCACGATCATCTTGATCAGACGGATAAAGATATCGCCCGCCGGTTGCAGCACATTGCTGATCCACCAGGCCTTTTCGGCACTGAAATGGTTGAGCAGAGCGCCCAGTGCAATCCCGAGGACCAGACCGATGAGGATCTGCCAGGCGAGGCTTAGCTTTGCCTTCTTCATATCATTACCCTTACTTCAGTTGGACTCGGGCAGCGGCATGGACGATAAACATCCACGCATCTGCCCCCGTATAAGGTCACCCCGAGCGCGCTAGCGGCTTACTGGCAGGCGAAAAAAGGCGCAACTATTGCGATGCGGGATAGGCTCGTCTAATGCCGTAAACGCCTACCCTATGCCGAATCGGCATGAGATTTTCTAAGCGAAACCCGCGTCCCAACCGGTTCGCGTAGGACATTTGTGCAGGCATAAGCGCCGTGAACCGGCCATTTCAGCGTAGCCGGGCTTCCTCCATAAGGCTTGTAGAACCGATGAGAGGACCGCGGCCAGACACGTGCTGCAAAAGAAAACTGCTGCCGCGCTTCTCCGATATACGGTCGGAAGCGGGAAATGACTGGAGTGTCTGGAGACAAAATGCCGCAGTCGCGGGCCGGTGACGGGACTCCATCCACCAGCCGCTCTGGCACAGGCATTTTATAAAAGCGAAGCCCTGCGCAGGTTCGCCAAGTCGCCTGGACTTTGCGAACCTGCGTCGTAGCTTTTTCCTGACCCGGCCCTTTCGCAGGCACCCCTTGTGCCCGTAGGTCACTCCGACTCGATCAGCCAGAACGTCCCAGCCCCCTGGTCATGCATCGGCCCTCTTCGGGCTGTGCAGAAGGGAAAGGCAGGGTTGCCTTTCCCGTTTTCAGATTCAGTACCAGTTCGGATCTTTCTTGAGTTGTTCCATTAACAATTTCTGCATACCTTCATCGGGCTTGCCGAGGAAACGGTAGTCGGCATGTCGGGTCGGCGACTTGTCGGCCGGCAGGCCGGCGGGCACTTCCACCAACATGGCGTAGGCTTCGTCCTTGTCAAAGCTGAAGGCGACGATCAGGCGTTTGCTGCGACAGGTCGCCTGGGTCTCGCACAGGGGGCCGACCAGGTACTTGTCGCCGTCTTCCTCGACCGCGTTCATCTGCTCGGCATCGCCCGATAGGTTCATCACCCATTCCGGCAAGCGCTCTTCTTTCTTGACCACGTGCTGCCAGGTCTCGCGGTACTGCGGGTCGGCGGTCAGTAGTTCATTGGCGCGCATCTGCCCGTCATTGGCAGCCATTGCCACGGCACTGCCGCCCAGCAACAGGGCGGCGGCCAGTCCTTTAAGGGAAACGCTCATGGTCAGCCTCGGCCGCGACGGCCAAAGAAGAAGGAAGCGATGAACATCACCAGGAATACGACAAAGAGAATCTTGGCGATGCCCGTGGCGGTGCCTGCGATACCACCGAAGCCCAGTACGGCGGCGATGATGGCAATGATCAGGAAGGTAATTGCCCAGCTCAACATGGTGATTCTCCTTACACTTTTCTATTTAGTTAGGGTCTGGCGGTTGATGGTTCCGGTGCGACAGACGACCGGTCCATCGGGGTTAAAACACCCAGCGCTCCTGACGGGGCAGGTCGGCCACAGGCTGGGCCTGGTCGACGTCCATCATGCGCATCGAAGCGGCTGCTTCTTTCATGCTCGTGCTGCTGACGGCGCTGAAATGGGTTTGGGGAGCATGTTGAATCGACACATGCGGCGTTTCGGGCTGTTGGCTTTCTTGCCAAAGCATCCACTGCTGACCGACGACGAGCGTGATCAGCAGCGCCAGCGCGGCCCACAAGCCCTGTTGGATATGCAGGGAAGTCATGCGAAACGAGGCGGCACTTTGACGATTCATCCTGAAATTCCTCCCAGCCGGGTGTCGTGATCGGGTTACGGCGCTGGAACGCCATGTTGTTCGAGATATTGCAGACGTCATGCCAGAATTTTTAAACGAATAAATCCGTTTAAAATCAATAAGTTATGAAATGTAAAAAAGAGGCGAGAGGCGCATCCTGCACGATGGCCCTGGCGGGAGTCGTGCGTATTGCACGAACGGAAGAGGGGAAGCGTTAGATTCTTTTTGAATTGCCCATCGCAAACCGCTGTCGGAATGAGCGAGCCGAGCCCTTCGAAACCGGTGAAACGGAAAAAAACGGACTCAAATCAATCTTTTAGCCAACTGACGTCCACAGGGTCCGTCTCGGTGGGTAATATTCCCTCGGAAACGACCATGCAACTTGCCCGATTTTTCTGACACTAACCATCATCATTCATTAAGGAGCGTAGGAAAAATGGAATCCGCCACTGAGCACCAAGGCCGCATTCTGCTGGTAGACGACGAGTCTGCCATCCTGCGTACCTTCCGTTATTGCCTGGAAGACGAGGGCTACACCGTCGCCACCGCCAACAGTGCGGCCCAGGCCGATGCGCTGCTGCAACGCCAGGTGTTCGACCTGTGCTTCCTCGATCTGCGCCTGGGGGAGGACAACGGCCTGGATGTGTTGGCCCAGATGCGTATCCAGGCACCGTGGATGCGGGTGGTGATCGTCACGGCCCACTCGGCGGTCGACACGGCCGTGGACGCGATCCAGGCCGGGGCCGCCGATTACCTGGTCAAGCCCTGCAGCCCGGACCAACTGCGCCTGGCGACCGCCAAGCAGCTGGAAGTGCGCCAGTTGTCGGCCCGCCTCGAAGCCCTCGAAGGGGAGGTACGCAAGCCCAAGGACGGCCTCGACTCCCATAGCCCGGCGATGAAGGTCGTGCTGGAAACCGCTCGCCAGGTGGCCAGCACCGACGCCAACATCCTGATTCTCGGTGAATCCGGCACCGGTAAAGGCGAGCTGGCCCGGGCGATCCACGGTTGGAGCAAGCGCGCGAAGAAATCCTGCGTCACCATCAACTGCCCGTCCCTGACCGCCGAATTGATGGAAAGCGAGTTGTTCGGCCACAGCCGTGGGGCGTTCACCGGGGCCAGCGAAAGCACCCTGGGGCGAGTCAACCAGGCGGACGGTGGTACGCTGTTTCTCGACGAGATCGGCGATTTTCCCCTGACCTTGCAACCCAAGTTGTTGCGCTTCATCCAAGACAAGGAATACGAACGGGTTGGCGATCCGGTGACCCGTCGCGCCGATGTACGGATTCTGGCGGCCACCAACCTGAACCTTGAAGACATGGTGCGCGACGGGCGTTTCCGCGAAGACCTGCTCTATCGCCTGAACGTCATTACCTTGCACCTGCCGCCGCTGCGCGAGCGCGCCGAAGACATCCTGACCCTGGCCGATCGCTTCCTGGCGCGCTTCGTCAAGGAATATGCACGCCCGGCCCGAGGCTTCAGCGACGAAGCCCGCGAAGCGCTGCTTGGCTATCGCTGGCCTGGCAACATCCGCGAACTGCGCAACGTGGTCGAGCGCGCCAGCATCATCTGCCCACAGGAAAAAGTCGAAATCAGCCACCTGGGCATGGCCGAGCAACCGGTCAACAACGCCCCTCGCATCGGCGCGCCGCTCAGCCTCGATGAATTGGAAAAGGCGCACATCGGTGCCGTGCTGGCCACCGCCGACACCCTGGACCAAGCCGCGAAGACCCTGGGTATCGACGCCTCCACGCTGTACCGCAAACGCAAGCAGTACAACCTGTGAGCGACACCCTATGAAACTGGCGATGAAGCTGCGTACACGGCTGTTCCTCAGCATCTCGGCCCTGATTACGGTGGCGCTGCTGGGGTTGGTGCTGGGCCTGGTCAGCGTGATGCAGATGGCCCATACCCAGGAGCAATCGGTACGCAACAACTTCATCCTGCTGGACCTGGGGCTCAAGCTGCGCCAGACCCTGGGCGACCAGTTGATGATCATGCTCGACGACAAGCCCGACCTGGCCGCCCTGGAGGTGTCCAAGAAACAGTACCTGGCGTTGATCGACGAGGGCATCGCCCACGAGCGGAGCCTGGACGAGGTGCCGGACAACTTCAGCAAGGCCAAGGCCGACTACCTCGACTTCTACGAGGCGTTTACCGCCTCTCGCCAGCAACCGAACCCGCTTTCCGCCATTCAGGAACTCACCGATAAATTCAACGTGCTGCGCAACGGCCTGATCGAGAGTTATCGGCAGGCCCTGAACAACATCAGTGAAACCCAGACGCGTGCCCGCGAGCGGGCATTGTTGATCTCCGGGCTACTCGGGCTGGTGGGGCTGGCGGTGTTGATCATCGGTTTCGTCACCGCCCACGGCATCGCCCGGCGTCTCGGGGCGCCCATCGAGGCGCTGGCCGCGGCCGCGGATAATATCGGCCAGGGCAATTTCGAAGTGACGCTGCCGACGTCTTCCGCCGCCGAGGTCAACTTGCTGACACGGCGCTTCGGCATCATGGCCCAGGCGTTGCGCGAACACCAGGCCACCAATGTCGATGAGTTGCTCGCCGGCCAGCAACGCCTGCAAGCGGTGCTCGACAGCATCGATGACGGGCTGTTGATGATCGACCGGCAAGGCCGCCTGGAACACCTCAACCCGGTCGCCCAGCGGCAACTGGGCTGGGATGAGGAGCGCCTGGGCCAGGGCCTGGGCGAAGCATTGGGCCGCCCGGACCTGGATGACGAGCTGCAATTGGTGCTGCGTGGCGGGACGCTGGAGCGTGCGCCCGAGGACCTGAGCATCGAAGTGGACGGCGAGTCGCGGGTACTGACCTACAGCCTCACGCCGGTGAGCCATACCCAAGGCCATATCCTCGGCGCGGTGATGGTGCTGCACGACGTCACCGAGCAACGCGCCTTCGAGCGGGTCCGTAGCGAATTCGTGTTGCGTGCTTCCCATGAACTGCGCACGCCGGTGACTGGCATGCACATGGCCTTCGGCCTGTTGCAGGAGCGTCTGCATTTCCCAGCGGAGTCGCGCGAGGCCGACCTGCTCGACACGGTCACCGAGGAAATGCAGCGGCTGATGCAGCTCATCAATGACCTGCTGAATTTCTCCCGCTACCAGAACGGCCTGCAAAAGCTGACGCTGGCGCCGTGTTCCATCGAAGAGCTGCTGGAAGCGGCCCGGATGCGGTTCGCCGAGCAGGCCAGTGCCAAGGGCATCGAATTGCTCGTGGCGATCCAGGGCCCGCTGCCGCGCCTGCATGCCGACGCCGCACAGTTGGAGCGGGTGCTGGATAACCTGATCGACAATGCCATGCGGCACACCGGCGACCATGGCCAGATTCGCTTGCAGGCCCGCCGCCACGGCGAGCGGGTGATTATCAGCGTCGAAGACAACGGTGAAGGCATTGCCTACGGCCAGCAGGGACGGATCTTCGAACCTTTCGTCCAGGTCGGACGCAAGAAGGGCGGTGCCGGCCTCGGCCTGGCGTTGTGCAAGGAAATCGTCCAGCTCCACGGCGGTCGCATGGGTGTTTACTCCAGACCGGGGCAGGGCACGCAGTTCTACATGGCGTTGACGGTCTGACGGGCTTCAGGCTTCGTCGTCCAGACGCCGGCCGAGCAAGCGTCGCCCGCGGGTAATCAGCTCGATCAACTGCACCGCACTGAGTGCATGGGCAAACAGCCAACCCTGACCGAACTTCACGCCTTCGCTGCTCAAGTAGGAGGCTTGGGCTTCGTGCTCGATGCCTTCGGCGATCACCTTGAGCTGCAACGCGTGGGCCATGCGGATGATGTGCGGGGCGACACCGCTGCTGGCGGCATCGTGGCCCAAGGCATCGATGAAGGCTTTGTCGATTTTCAGGCAATCCACCGGCAAGGTTTGCAGGTACGCCAGGCTGCAATAGCCGGTGCCGAAGTCGTCGATCAGCACTTGATGCCCGTTGTCGCGTAACGACTGCAGGTTGTCCCGGGCCACCAGCACATCGATCAGCCCGCGCTCAGTCACCTCGAAGGCAATCTGCCGGGCCGAGACCCGGTGCAGCGCCAGCAGGCGGGCGATCACTTCGCCGATTCGCGGCACCATCACGTCGCAGGCCGCCAGGTTGACCGAGATGTACAACTGCGGATTGGCCCGCAGCAACTGGCCCAGCTGATCGAACAGCCGTTGCAGCACGAAATCGGTGATCTGGCGGATCTGCCCGGTGTCTTCGGCCATCGGGATAAACAAGTCCGGGCTGGTCAGGGTGCCATCCGGCCGGCGCCAGCGCAGCAGGGCTTCGGCGCCGACGCAATTGCGGCTGTTGAGGTCGAAGATGGGTTGGTACAACACCTGCAATTCACCGCGCCGTATCGCGCCGTGCAGCTCGGCGTCCATGGACTGTCGCTGGCGGGCCAGCAGCAAGACCTGGACGCCGATGCCCAGCCCTAGCAGCAGGCTGATAGGCAACATCCACCAGGCGTTGGATGGCATGTTGAAACCCTTGCGCGGGGCGATCAGCACCAACTGATATTCCGGGTTATCGGTCGGCATTCGGTAGATCAGCCGGGTTTGCGTCACTTGCAAGGCATTGCGGCCTTTCGGCGGCCAGGGCTCCGTGGGCGGCCAATGCTGGTTGGTGCCCAGCACCGGAATGGCCCGCTTGCCGTGATCCAGGACCACCAACAGGCTTCCGCCCGGCGGCAGATCGACCACATCGGTCAAATGCCCGCGAGAGGTGGCCACCCGAAAATTACCGCGCCCCAGCATCAGTGCCGCGCGGTCTTCGTCAGGTTCGGTGGTGGTGTTGAGCCAGTAGCTGTAGGTCGGACCGCGCAGGTCGGGCAGGCGGGTTACCGACAATCCGCTCTGGAGAGGCCGGTTCGAACACGCGCCGCTGCCGTCGACATACACCGCTTCATAAACGAAGCGGTAATTGAAGCTCACCTGCCGCAAGGTCGCGATCATGTCATCGCTACAGCCCCGCAGCGGCTGGTTCTGCAGGTCATCGAGGCCTTCACGCAATTGCCCGAAAAGTTGTTCCAGCCGTTGCAGGAAGCGCTCGCCCTGGGCGTTCATCTGGTCGCTTTCACGCTGCTGGATCTGTTGGACGACCACAAACAGACTCCCGGCCAGCAACAGCAGCGTACTCAGGGCAGCCGCCATCGTCGCCAAGAAAAGAGGGCGATGGAGCCAGCTCTGCAACGTTTCGCGGGCAGCCGTCATCATGGGTAATCCTAAAGGTCCCAATGAGTTATAGCTGCTGTTTGGGATTTGGCCCTGTTCGTCAGACGGGCGTCATTATTTTGTCTGGTTGAGCACCTGCAAGATCGCCGCGCTTTGCGCGTCGGGCACGCCATCGAAGCGGGTCGGCCGGTAGTGCATCTGGAACGCGGCCAGCACGTGGTGAGTGGCCACGTCCCATTCGCCGGTCTGGGGCGTCGGGTAGCCCAGGCGCGCCAATTCGGCCTGGAACCAGCTGGCGCTGGGCAGTTGTGCGGCGAAGACGACCTGTTGGCGCGCGACGGCCTGTTCGTCAGGCCAGAGGCCCAGGCCTGCCTGGGCCAGGCGCTTCCAAGGGAACAGCGGGCCCGGATCCAGCTTGCGCAGGGGCGCGATGTCGCTGTGGCCGATGATGGCGCGTGGGTTGATGCCATTGCGTTGGATGATGTCCTTGAGCAACACGATCAAGGCCTGCACCTGGGCTTCGCTGTAGGGGTACCACAGGCGACCGGTAGGGGTGTCGACATAACCGGGGTTGACGATTTCGATGCCGATGGAGCTGGAGTTGAGCCAGGTGCGGCCTTCCCACTCGCTTTCCCCGGCATGCCAGGCCCGACGGTTTTCATCCACCAACTGATAGACGGTGGCGTTCTTATCGTCGCCGACCAGGTAGTGGGCGCTGACTTCGCCATGGGTCAGCAGGGCCAGGGAGCGTTCCAGGGAGGCCGAGGTGTAATGCACCACTACGAATTGGATGCGGCTGTCGTGATTGACCGATGGATGGCTGGTGTCGAGCCGAGGGCCGCTGGCGCAGCCGGCCAGGAGGAGCAGGGAAATGATGAACGGAGCGAATTTCATGGCAGGAGACGTTACACGTTGAAATTAATGCAACAGTGTAACGTATCGTTGCGCGATGAGCCGGGCCCGGCCGCAGATTAAACAAATTGGAACAATTGCCTTCAGCCCAGCTCCACCCGGTTACGTCCGGCGCTTTTCGCCCGGTACAGCGCTTGATCGGCTCTTTTAAGCACAGAATCGCTGTGTTCTCCGGGTTTGAACGCCGTCAGCCCCATGGACACCGTCACCGTGACAGGCTCGCCCTTGAAGTGGAATGGACAGGCTTCGATGGCGGCGCGCAGGGCCTCGGCCAACTGGGTCCCGGCTGTCAGGGGCGTGTCGGGCACCAACAGGACGAATTCCTCGCCGCCGAAACGGGCGATGAAATCGCTGCTGCGCAGGCGTTTGCGCAAAACCGAGGCAATCAGTTTCAGCACCCGGTCACCGGCCAGGTGGCCATAGTTGTCGTTGATCCGCTTGAAGTGGTCGAGGTCGAGCATGGCCAGCAACAAGCTATTGCCGTGCTGTTGCCACTCGGCCACTTCCTTTTCAAGACGCTCGCTCCAGGCTGCACGGTTGGGCAACCCGGTGAGTGGATCGATCAGCGCCTTGAGCCGCTGCTCTTCCAGATTCTCGCGAACGATCAGGGCATCCTGTTCCATCAGCGCTACGCGCTCGGCGAGGCTTTTCAGGCGCGCCGAGACTTCCTGTTCACGCTGCTCGCGTTGCTTTTGGTGCTGGTCCATCGTCCCCAGCAGGCCTTCCAGGTGGTTCTCAAGCACCTGCTTGAGGCTTTCCAGGTCATCGGCCTGCTGGACGCTGCTTTGCAGGCCATCGACGTGCTCGCGAATCTGGATGTCCATGTCCCGGGAGACCGAGAGATTTTCCGCATGGTCTTCGCTGGCGGCCAGCAAGCTGTTCTGGAACGCCTCCAGCCGATCGTTGAGGCGCTGCAGGTAGGCTTCGAATTCGTGCTGGCCGCTGTCGGTGATCGCCAGCATGAGCACCGCCAGATCGTCGAGAATCGGCAGTAACTCGTACCAGTTCAAACCATTTTGCAGCTTCTCACGCATTGCCTCGGCTTGCGGGCGGTGCCGCTCGGGCAGTGTCAGGTCACCCAGCAGGCCCAGCAAGGTGTCTTCAATGTGCCGGGCCACCGAGCTGTAGGACGGTTCCGGGGAGTCGGGCAGGGCGTATTGGGCATCGGCCGCCTCGACAGCGGCCTCGGCGGCGTTGGCCTCTGCCTCTGATTCTGGCTCTGTCGCAGGAAGAGGCGCTGGCGTCTGCGGCAGCAGCTCATCGGGGTTTGCAGGCGTCGCTTGCGGGGTAGGCGGTTCAACGGTGGCCGGCTCGGTGGTGTCGTCCGGTTCGCTGGCCGGCTGCGCCTCTTCGGGTGCTGGCGCCGGAACAGGGGGCGCGGCAGGCGCCACGGGGTCAGCTTCCGGCGCAGCGACGGTTGCCGGTTCAGGCCGTACTTGAGCGGCAGGCGCGGGCTCTGCCGAGGGCGCTGGTTCCGAGCTCGGTGTGGGTGCGGGCTGCGGCTCCGAATCCGGCTCGACAGGTGCTATGTCGGTCGCGCGGCGCTGCGGCGTGGGTGCGGCCTGCGCGACGGGTGCCGCGTCGACCTGGGCAGGCTCTTGCGGCGCATCCTCGTGCCCCTGACCGCCAAACAGCCGCTGCAGCAGGCCGGGACGATGGGCTTCGGCAGGGGGTTCCAGCGCGCTCAGGGCCTGGCCTTGCAAGGTGCTCAGCTCGCTCAGCAACAGCGGGATCTCTCGGGTCTGGCCGACCCGGTCGTCCAGTCGCTTGGAAAATTTCTTCAGGGGCCGGCTGACGTCCTTGGGCAGCGGCAGGGTCTGCAACTGCGCCACCAGGGCCGTCAGTGCAGCGCTCATCTGCTCGACCCGGGTCTCGCGGCGCTGTTCGGAGTCGAGTACGGCTTTCTCCAGGCGCGGCAGCAGGGTGGCAAGGGCCGCATCCATGTCATCGGTGCGGATCGCCTCACGCATTTCCTTCATGCATTCGTCGACCGCCCGGTCCGAGCCTTCGGCGGCCAAGGTGCTGCGGACCAGGCCGCGACGCAGCAAGTCGAGCCGGGCATCCCAGCGGCGCTCAAGCTTTTCCTGCTGTTCGAGACTCTTGAGGTACTTCTCTCTCCAGCGTTCGGCGTCGTCGCTCATTCATCGGATCCGCGAGGGGCCGGACTTAACGCAGGGAAGGCGTCGGCCGTGAGCGAACCCGGCAAACGAATCTCGACTGCGACCGGCAGGTGATCGGAAATGGGTTGGGCCAGCACCTCGACGCGTTCGAGGGTCAGGGTGGGGCTCAACAGGATATGATCCAGGCAGCGCTGGGGGCGCCAACTGGGAAAGGTCGCTTGCAGTTGCGGCGCAAGCAGGCCCAGATCGCGCAGGGGCGAGGTTTGCAGCAGGTCGCTGGCGTGGGTGTTCATGTCCCCCATCAGCACCTGGTGCTTGTAACCGCCGATCAGCTCGCGGATGTAGGCCAGTTGCATCGTCCGGGTACGTGCGCCGAGGGCCAGGTGCATCATCACCACGATGAGCGCCTCCGGGCCTTCGCCGAACCGCGCCAGGATCGCCCCGCGCCCTTTGGGGCCCGGCAGCGGATGGTCTTCGATCGCCCACGGTCGCAGGCGACTCAGCACGCCATTGCTGTGCTGGCCGAAACGTCCGAGGTTGCGATTGAGTTGTTGGTACCAGTAGGGGAAGGCACCCAGTTGCGCCAGGTGTTCCACCTGGTTGACGTAGCCGGACCTCAAGCTGCCGCCATCGGCCTCTTGCAAGGCCACCAGGTCGAAATCCTTGAGCAGGTCGCCGATTTTCTGCAGGTTACCGGCGCGCCCGGTGTGGGGCAGCAGATGTTGCCAGCCGCGGGTCAGGTAATGCCGATAGCGCTCGGTGCTGATGCCGACCTGGATGTTGAAGCTCAGCAACCGCAGGCGGCTGTCGGCGGGCAGGCCCGTGGAGGCGACATGATGTTCGTTGACCCGCGGTTCATGCAGGCCAACGAGGCGTTCGGTACTCCAGCGGGCCATGGGCGTGGGCCGCGCTTAGTTGGCAACTGCCTTGGTCGTCGCCCGTTCCTTGGCGATCAACTGGTCGGCCAGTTGCAAGGCTTGTTCCGCACCGCCGGCAGAGCCGATGTCGAAGCGATACTTGCCGTTGACGATCATGGTCGGTACGCCGGTGATCTCGTACTTCTTGGCCAGCTCCTTGGCTTTGACGATCTGGCCCTTGACGGCGAAGGAGTCGAAGGTCGCCAGGAATTTATCCTTGTCTACGCCCTGGGTCGCCAGGAAGTCGGCCATGTCATTCTTGTCGGTGAGTTTCTTGTGTTCTTTCTGGATCGCGTTGAAGACCGCCGCGTGAACCTGGTGCTCGACGCCCATGGCTTCAAGGGTCAGGAACATCTGGCCGTGGGCGTCCCATGGGCCGCCAAACATGGCCGGAATGCGAACGAAGTTGACGTCCTTGGGCAGCTTCTCGACCCATGGGTTGATGACTGGCTCGAATGCGTAGCAATGCGGGCAGCCGTACCAGAACAGCTCAACCACTTCGATCTTGCCAGGCGCTGACACCGGAACCGGGTTAGTCAATTCAACGTAAGGGGCCTTCGCCTCGTCGGCGGTGGCTTGGGCTGCCATGCCGAACAGGCTGGCGACGACGAGCGCGGCGCTGGTGATCAGATTACGCATGCTTTACTCCTGGACAATAAGGGGGCCTCGCGAGGTGTGTTTCTCAGACAGACCTTGGCGGGTTCAGTTTCGCTAGTGTAACGGCAGCGGCCACAAAAAAGGGCGGCCAAAGCCACCCTTTTGATGCTTGCATCGACAGATTAATCGAGCGTTAACGTTACAAGCGGTGTACACCCCTCATAACGTCGCCCGAGGACCTTAGTGCAGGCCCTGGATGTAGCTGGCGACGGCGGCGATGTCTTCGTCGCTCAACTTGCGAGCGATGGTACGCATGGTCATCGCGTCGCCGTCGTTGGCGCGGCCGGCTTCTTCCTTGCGGAAGTCGGTCAGCTGCTTGGCAACGTACTGGGCATGCTGGCCACCCAGGTGTGGGAAGCCGGCAGCGGCGTTGCCGGCGCCGTTAGGCGAATGGCAGCCGGTGCAGGCTGGCAGGCCCTTTTCCAGGTCGCCGCCGCGGAACAGCTTCTCGCCACGGGCCACGAGTTTTGGATCGGCTGCCCCGACGCTGCCTTTCTGGCTGGCGAAGTAGGCCGAGATGTCCGCCAGGTCCTGATCGCTCAGGTTGGTCAGCAAGCCGGTCATCTCCAGCACCGTGCGCTTGCCGGACTTGATGTCGTGCAGTTGCTTGTTCAGGTAACGCTCGCCCTGGCCCGCCAGTTTCGGAAAGTTGGGCGCCATGCTATTGCCATCTGGACCATGGCAGGCCCCGCATACCGCCGCTTTCGCCTGACCGGCAGCGGCATCGCCAGCGGCGTGGGCTACACCGGTCATCCCCAAGGTCAACAGCAGACTCACGATCAGTTTGTTCATCAGCTAATCCAACTACGGCTAAGGGTTAAAGAGTTATGGACCGGGATCACTCGCTCATCCACTGGATGATTGCTCGGTAATCCTCGGCACTGCAGTCCATGCACAAACCACGCGGCGGCATCGCCTTGAAACCCTGGGTCACGTGTTGCACCAGCGTCTCCATACCTTTCGCCAACCTCGGCGTCCAAGCTTCCTGGTCGCCCTTTCGGGGCGCGGTGGGGAGTTGGCCGGAATGACAGGCACCACAAACACGGTTGTACACAGCTTCCGGATCCTGTGTAGCCTGAGCGCTGTAAAGCGGCATCAAGACACCGGCAGCTAGCAGCCATTTCGTCATAAAACGACCTTTTCAGGGTTGAGAGCGAGCTGCGTTCTAGTGCGCAATTTCGGTCGATCGCTCCCGTGAGCTTCATCCTACGCTGGGACAAAGCGCACACAAAATCTGCGGCATTATATACTGGCGTCACTGAAACGGAAACGACACAGCTTGCCGCGTCCATTCCCGACGCCGCTCACATCGGAAATCCCATGCAACTGAAGAACCCCATCCTTGGCCTGTGCCAACAGTCCACCTTCATGCTCAGCGCCGCCAAAGTCGACCAGTGCCCTGACGACGAAGGCTTTGAAGTGGCCTTTGCCGGGCGTTCCAACGCCGGCAAGTCCAGCGCGCTGAACACCCTGACCCATGCGAGCCTGGCACGTACCTCGAAAACCCCAGGTCGCACGCAGCTCTTGAACTTCTTCAAGCTAGACGATGAACGCCGTTTGGTCGACCTGCCTGGTTACGGCTACGCCAAGGTGCCGATTCCGCTCAAGCAACACTGGCAGCGCCACCTGGAAGCCTACCTGGGCAGCCGCGAGAGTCTGAAGGGTTTGATTCTGATGATGGACATCCGCCATCCGATGACCGACTTCGACCTGCTGATGCTGGACTGGGCCGTGGCCAGCGGCATGCCGATGCACATCCTGCTGACCAAGGCGGACAAGCTCACCTACGGCGCGGCCAAGAACACCTTGCTCAAGGTGCAGTCGGAAATCCGCAAAGGCTGGGGCGACGCGGTCACCATCCAGCTGTTCTCGGCGCCCAAGCGCATGGGCCTGGAAGAGGCCTACACCGTGCTGGCCGACTGGATGGAACTGGCGGACAAGGGCAGCGAAGCGGCCGAATAAGCCAAATCGCAGGCAAAAAAAACCCCGGACTTCGTATGGGGAGGGGGAAGTTCGGGGTCCAAGTTCCGGACCGCTAGGGCGGGGTCCAGATATCTGCCAACACTTAACACAACATAGGAGCATTGAAGGGCTTCACCAGCCATTCAAAATCTCTGAGTGGCAATTCACGGGTTTAGTTCAGATTATTTTTGGAAATAACCGTAGGGCTTTTCCGAACTTAAACGTTTTTGCCGGTTGCGCAGTGCTTTCTGTGGCGAGGGAGCTTGCTCCCGCTTGAGCGCGAAGCGCTCACAAAATGTTGGGGGCGGCTGCGCCACCCAGCGGGAGCAAGCTCCCTCGCCACAGGCTGTTCTAGCGCCACCGGCAGACCTATCAGTGCGCCTCGTCCCAGTTATTACCCACGCCCACTTCCACCAGCAGCGGCACATCCAGCGTGGCGGCGGCGCTCATGTGCTGGCGAATTTCAGTGCTGACCTGGTCGACCAGGTCTTCGCGCACTTCCAGCACCAATTCATCGTGCACCTGCAGGATGACCCGGGCGTCCAGCCCTGAGTTCGACAACCAGCGGTCCACGGCCACCATGGCCTTCTTGATGATATCGGCGGCGGTGCCTTGCATCGGCGCGTTGATCGCCGTGCGCTCGGCGCCTTTGCGCAGGGCCGGGTTCTTCGCGTTGATGTCCGGCAGGTACAGCCGGCGGCCGAAAATGGTTTCGACGAAACCCTGCTCGGCCGCCTGGGCGCGGGTGCGCTCCATGTACTGCAACACCCCGGGGTAGCGGGCGAAATAGCGGTCGATGTAGGCCTGGGATTGCTTGCGGTCCACGCCGATCTGTTTGGCGAGGCCGAATGCGCTCATGCCGTAGATCAAGCCGAAGTTGATCGCCTTGGCGCTGCGACGCTGGTCATGGCTGACGGCTTCCAGCTCGACGCCGAATACTTCGGCGGCCGTGGCCCGGTGCACATCCAGATTGTTGCGGAACGCATGAAGCAGGCCTTCGTCCTTGGCCAGGTGCGCCATGATCCGCAGTTCGATCTGCGAGTAGTCCGCTGCCAGCAGCTTGTAGCCTTTGGGCGCGATGAACGCCTGGCGAATCCGGCGGCCTTCGGCGGTCCGGATCGGAATGTTCTGCAGGTTCGGGTCGATGGACGACAAACGCCCGGTCGCCGCGACGGCTTGTTGATAGTTGGTGTGCACGCGCCCGGTGCGGCTGTTGATCTGCTCTGGCAGGCGGTCGGTGTAGGTGCTCTTGAGCTTGCTCAACGAACGGTACTGCATCAGCACCTTGGGCAGCGGGTAATCCTGCTCGGCCAGTTCGGCGAGCACGGCTTCGGCGGTGGACGCCTGGCCCTTGGCGGTTTTGCTGAGCACCGGCAAGCCGAGTTTTTCGTACAGGATCACGCCCAGTTGCTTCGGCGAGCCGAGGTTGAATTCCTCGCCGGCGATGGCAAACGCCTCACGCTCCAGTGCCACCAGCTTCTCGCCCAACTCAACGCTCTGTACACCCAGCAGGTTCGCATCCACCAGCGCGCCCTGGCGTTCGATGCGCGCCAGGACCGGCATCAGCGGCATTTCGATGTCATTCAACACCGTGCCCAGGCTCGGCGTGGCGGCGAGTTTCTCCTGCAAGGCCTGGTGCAGACGCAAAGTCACGTCGGCCCCTTCGGCGGCGTACGGGCCGGCCAGTTCCAGGGCGATCTGGTCGAAGCTCAGTTGCTTGACCCCCTTGCCCGCGATGTCCTGGAAATCGGTCTTGCTCTGGCCCAGGTACTTGAGCGCCAGGCTGTCCATGTCATGGCGAGTCGCCGTGGAATCCAACACGTAGGATTCGAGCATGGTGTCGAAGGCGATACCCTGGACGAAGATGCCGTTGTTCTGGTCCCCGCCGATGGCGCAGTTCGCCAGGATGTTGGTTTCGAACTTGGCGTGCTGGCCGATCTTGAGCTTGTTGGGGTCTTCCAGCAGCGGCTTTAGGGTCTTGAGTACGGTGTCGCGGTCCAACTGCTCGGGCACGCCCATGTAGGAATGGGTCAACGGAATGTAGGCCGCTTCAAACGGCGCCACCGCGAACGACAAACCGACCAGTTGCGAATGCTGGGCGTCGTTGCCGTTGGTTTCGGTGACGAACGCGAACAGCGGCGCCTTGTTCAGCTTGTCGAGCAACGCCTCGAACTGCGCCTGTTCAAGAATGATCTCGTACTGGGCCTCGGCGGCGCCGGGCTGTTCGTCGCTGGTTTCGACGATCTCCTGGCCAGCGCGCTTGGCGTCCCGCTGGTTTTCCTCGAACCAGCTCTTGAACTCCAGCAGGGTGTAGAGCTCTGCGAGTTTCTCGTGGTCCGGTTCGCCCATCTGCAGGTCGTCCAGGCCAACGTCCAACGGCACGTCGGTCTTGATGGTTGCCAGCTCGTAGGACAGGAACGCCATTTCCTTGTGCTCTTCCAGCTTGGCGGGCAGGGTCTTGGCGCCGCGGATCGGCAAGGTGGCGACGATGTCCAGTTGTGCGTACAGCTCGGTCAGGCCGCCGTTGACGCCCACCAGCAGGCCGGACGCGGTTTTCGGGCCGATGCCCGGCACGCCCGGGATGTTGTCGGAGGAATCGCCCATCAACGCCAGGTAATCGATGATCTGCTCCGGAGCGACGCCAAATTTCTCCTTAACGCCAGCCACGTCCAGCGCGCTACCGGTCATCGTATTGACCAAGGTAATGTGCCCATCGACCAACTGCGCCATGTCTTTGTCGCCGGTGGAGATCACCACCGGGCGATTGGCCGCCGCGCTGCTGCGGGCCAGGGTACCGATCACGTCATCGGCCTCGACGTTGTCCACGCACAGCAGCGGGAAGCCCAGGGCCTTGACGCTGGCATGCAGCGGCTCGATTTGTACGCGCATGTCGTCGGGCATGCTCGGGCGGTTGGCCTTGTATTCGGCGTACAGCGCATCGCGAAACGTCCCGCCCTTGGCGTCGAACACCACGGCGAACGGGCTGTCCGGATACTGCTTGCGCAGGCTCTTGAGCATGTTCAGCACGCCCTTGACCGCACCGGTGGGCAGGCCTTTGGAGGTGGTCAGCGGTGGCAGCGCGTGGAAGGCGCGGTACAGATATGAAGAACCGTCCACCAGGACGAGGGGGGCTTGGCTCATGAGCACGATCAACCTTTTCGGCGGGTCCGGGGCTAGAATAGCGGGACCGTTGACGACAAAGGGACAAGGTTATCATGCGCACACTCAATCGCCTGTTACTGGCTGGCTTGTTTGCAACCGTTCCATTGGCCGTCATGGCCGCGGACGATGCCCCAACGCCAGAGCCGGAAGTCACGATCCGCACGGAAGGGGACAAGGTCATCCAGGAGTACCGCCAAAACGGTTTCCTGTACGCGATCAAGGTTACGCCCAAAGGTGCGCCCCCGTATTTCCTGGTGCGCGCCGACGGGACAGATGCAAACTTCATCCGCTCGGACCAGCCGGACATGTTGATTCCGTCCTGGAAAATCTTCGAGTGGAAGTAGTTGCCTAACTTTAATCGGCGCCGCTGCACCGCGGCGCCAGAACTGAGCAGTTTTTAACCATGTCTGTGTTTACCCCCTTGGCCCGGCCCGAGCTGGAAACCTTTCTCGCCCCTTATGGGCTCGGCCGCCTGCTTGATTTCCAGGGGATTGCCGCCGGTAGCGAAAACACCAATTTCTTTATCAGCTTGGAGCGGGGCGAATTCGTCCTGACCCTGGTGGAACGCGGCCCGGTGCAGGAAATGCCGTTCTTCATCGAACTGCTCGACGTGCTGCACGACGCCGACCTGCCGGTGCCGTACGCCTTGCGCACCACCGACGGCGTCGCGCTGCGGGAACTGGCAGGCAAGCCGGCGCTGCTGCAACCGCGCCTGGCGGGTAAGCACATCAAGCAGGCCAATGCCCAGCATTGCGCCCAAGTTGGCGAATTGCTGGCGCACCTGCACCTGGCCACCCGCGACAACATGATCAAGCGCAAGACCGACCGCGGCCTGGACTGGATGCAGGAAGAGGGCGCCAAACTGCTGTCGCACCTCGACGCCGAGGCCCGCCGGTTGCTGGAAGCCGCGCTGGAAGAAATCGCCCAGCAAAAGGTCGGCATCCTGGCGCTGCCTCGCGCCAACATCCACGCTGACCTGTTCCGCGATAATGCGATGTTCGAAGGCACCCACCTGACCGGCTTGATCGACTTCTACAACGCCTGTTCCGGGCCGATGTTGTATGACGTGGCCATTGCCCTGAACGACTGGTGTTCGGACGACGACGGCGTGCTCGACGGCCCGCGGGCGCGAGCCTTGCTGGGCGCCTACGCGGCACTGCGACCGTTCACCGCCGCCGAGGCCGACCTCTGGCCGACCCTGCTGCGCGTGGCGTGCGTGCGCTTCTGGCTGTCGCGCTTGATCGCCGCCGAATCCTTCGCCGGGCAGGATGTGCTGATCCACGACCCGATGGAATTTCAGCAGCGGTTGGCGCAGCGGCAGGCGGTTCGTGTGATGTTGCCGTTTGCGCTGTAGGCAGATGGGGCATCTGCTTTAATCGACTGGGCCTTGGAGCATTCAAGGCCTGTAGGTCGAGGGATGCTTCGAGTCAGATCATGGAGTCGACATCCAGCGCATAGGGTTTGCCAATGGAGTAGCCATGGGCATTTCTGAGCCCATCACCTTCGGCGTCCCGGGTCGGTGTAGGTGCCCATTGCACCATCCGTCGGTTCTGCGGGTGCGCCTGCCAACGGGTCAAACTTTGCGCCAACTGTTCGGGGCGCTCCGACACGCTGCCGTACACGTCTCTTTCACTGACCGACGCGGTGCGTAAAGTCGCCAGGCGAGCGTGCGTGGTGCGTAGTTTGTCGATCTCGTGGGTAAGTGCGTCGTTAATGGGAATGTGGCTGCGCCCGTTGGGAGCACCCTGTTCCATCGCACGGGTTTCGCTGCGCAGTTGCTGGGTAATCCGTGCCAATGCGTTGGCCACCCATTCATATTCTCGCTTTGTCACCAATGTGTCTCCGGCTGCTTGCGCTTGCTGCCAGCGACGCAGCGTTGCCCAGCACGCGGGAATGTAGCCCGGGACCATGAAGTGATTGCCGGTATGGACCAGTTGAGCCAGTAACGACGGGCGATCCGGCAAACCATGGCGGTGCTGTAAGGCCACCTGGCAGGCGGCTTGCTGGGTGATGGTGTCGCAACTGGGGGTCCATAGGATCGAGGACTTTTCCTGGCGACCGAATTCAACCGGTAGGAAATGTCGCAAGGTGCCGTGGTGCGCGTAGTTTTCGCCTGTCCAGTTGGTGATGCCCGCCACGAACACCGAAAGTCCAACCGGTACGTTGACGAAAGTCAGTGCTGCACCTGTGCCATAAACGCCTGCCCGGGTGTTCATCCAGCTTCCGGGAACGCTGGGTATCGGGTCGTTGTGGTTGACCATGCGGTGGTGCGCAAGGGGCTCGGCATTTTTTGTGAAGGTGGCATCAGCCGCACGGGGTGCGCCGTAAGTGTAGAGCTGGATGCGGTAGTCAAAGCCTGCTCGGCGACGCAGCATTTCAGAAAGTAACAGGGCTACGGCACCGCCCAGGCTATGACCGCAAATCAATAGCTGTTGCCCGGTATGGAACCGGTCCAGATAACTTGTCACAAAGGCCGCCGCTTTTTTGGCCGCGCCATAGAATCCGCGATGTACTTGGCCATCACCCTCTTCAAATGGCACTTGAAGTGCATCGGCATCGCGCAAACCGTCAGCGAGCATTTCCGATGTACCGCGCACGGCAATCAGGATCACTTCGTCATGGTGGGTAATGAACGCTTGAGTATCAGTAGCTTCCTTGCCGAGCGTACGATCATCCAGAAAATGGACCTTGGCAGGGTGCTCCTGCTCTTCACCCAGTTTTGGGTCGTTCACCGCATAGAGTTCGATGTCGAACGGCACGATCTCCAGGCGTTTGGAGTAGGGAACATCTTCGTACAGCGGGTAGTAGCAGGGTTCTGGTTGCTCTGGGCCTAGCTTCCAGAGCTCCTCGGATTTGGCCAGGCCATCCGCGAACCAGTTGCCGACGCTGGGTTGGAGAGTGAAGCTTATCGGCGTGTTTATCGGAGGTTGGTCGGGTTTCTGGCCGAAGGGGCAATAGCTCAGTGTCGACATGAGGGCCAACTGATACAGGTTAAGCGCGCAGAATTCAGGAGTCAGTGATAACAAGGGCCGCAGGGCTCGCAACGGGCGCACTTCCAAAACCGTATGTTTTTCCGGCATCAAGGCCACGCCGAATTTGCCATGTTCGCCTAGCAGTCGTGCGGGGCCGCCGCGCAGCGGGTAATGACGATATACCTCGGGAGGCAAGTGAGCGGCGTGTTTGACCAGATGACGTACTTCCACCTGAAAGAAATCGTCCGCACTGGCTTGTGCAGGGTTTTCTCGGGTTCGGGTGGCATTGTTGTTCAGGTGACGGGTTTGTTCGGCACGGACTTGGAGTTCGGTGATTTCCAAGGGGTAGTGATCCCTGCCTTGAAGCGTTAAATAGAGCTCTTCAGGACCTCGATATTTTTGCTCAAAGATCAGGGCAACCGGTCCCGCATGGTGGTCATTGATCCTACCCATGCCGTTGGAGTCCAGGTTGTCCGTGTATTTTTGCCCTTCTGAATCGATTGCGACGTAAGTCAGTCCGGCGTAAGGCTCGCCAGAGCCGAACTCATCGACGAGTTGAAATCCAGTCCATTTTCCCTTCACGGGGCAGCTCAGAATGCGACTGCCCAGCCGGGATTCCAATTCCAATTGCATTGATGTCATGGTTGATGTCCTTATTCACTGCACCCTGGATAGAGGGTGCATTTCTGTCCGTCCGGCATCTGAAAGCCACTGAAGTCCTTGTGGTTTCCTAAACAGAATGCGTATGGATCCTCGAAGCTTTTGCCGAGGCAGCGCTTCCAGCCGTTAGGAAATTTCACCCAGGTGTCGCGCATGTAGGGCCGTTCCTCTTCCGCCAAGTTGATCCTCATCCTGAGCGTCTTGCCCGGTAGTTGATCCAGGGTATAAGCGGAGAACGGGCGACCAACTTGCAGCTCGCCTTGCGCATTGGTTTCCTTGCAGTCGAGGATCTTGACGATGCGACGCCTGGGCCCTGCGGTGCGGAACAGCCACTGGCATTGACCATAAAAGACACTTTCACCCGTTTCGCTGAAAGTGCCCTTGTATTGCGGCTCCAGCTCATCACGTATGGCAACGGTTGCGGCATCCCCGCTGATATCTCCCCAGTCGTCTCCGTAGGCCGAATTGATTTCGAGCTTGATCCTGTAAATCACCAGCTGGCAGCCGCTGACCCTTCGATACAGGGCGATTTTCGAATCTGGCTGGTAATGCTTTCGCCAGTGCAGGTTGTACCCAACTTCGGTATTTCTTCCACCCGGTACAGTGCAGGTTTGTCCTTTGGCAGGGACATATACGGCAATGGCCTGATAAGCAAAGTCAGGTGGCAGATCAGCGGTGAATGTGAAGGTATTGGATGGCTTGTAGATGCAGCCAGCCGTGATCGCCAGGCCCAAGCCAAGAATCGTTATCGGGAGGATCGTCATAGCGGTGCGCCTCCTTGCCAGAAGTCCGCCATCGATCGAACCCGGTCAAAATGCTCGTCGGGATCTTCGCCAGGACGTACGTGCCAGTACGGCGGCATCGGTTCGAGTGTGCGCAGGCGTTGGGTCAGCAAAAATTCCAACTGCCCAGGCGCCTGCCAGTTCCACGTTTCGGCCAGATCGAGTACGGATTGCAACCAGGTATCAGCGGCCTGCTGTTCGGCGAGTTCGGCATAGGCCTGGAGATGCTCGGCCAACAGAATCCGGTGTGCATTGAGCCGGCGGGCCTCCATCGCTTGCGGTCGTGGGAAGGGCACCTCTAACCAAAGCGGTGAGTCTGGCACCGGGTGCTTACCGGGGGCCGGGTTATCGACATTCTTCCAGCGCGTGCCCTGCCAGTAACATACGCTGATTGCTGGCCCGAGATAGGCGGGATAGGCCTCAAGGGGCAGGTGTTCAAGTGCCCGGCTCAATACCCGATTGTCATGAAAGCGATACAACGCCTGATGAGGGCGCGTTCCGACAATCATTCGCTCACGCCAGTGTTCGACCAGCCGGAAGAGGCTTCCCTTGGGCAGGCTGGCCAGCCATCCCCAGTGACTTTCTGGGCGCCTGAGCAGTTCGCTGACGTTCGGGTCGTCAGGTTGATCGAAACCAAAGACAAAGGGGCCGGCATCGTTGAGGTCGCTGGCCTCGGTTTGGCCATAGACGCTTAGGTACTGATCGGGTCGGCTGTTCTTGAGAAAGGCCTGGCGTGCCGGGCCCTCATTTTCCGAGTCCAGGACAACGCACAAACTGTGGCCAAGGTGTTGGTGCTCACTCAACCATTGATGGGGATAGGTTTGAGTCATGCGGCGACGGCTTCCGTACAACAAATCCCTTCGCGGCAAGTCTCGCAAATCGGACAGAAGTCCAATCCCAGGGCTTTACTGGCGCTCATCAAGGCGCGCTGAGTAGGGGCGAGCGATCGAGGTGACTCTATCGGTGAAACCAGGGGGAGCGTTGTACCGTGCGTGTGTGATGAGGCGGGCGCTGCGGTTAGCGGTGCTCCGCCGATCTGAATTTCACTGCTGCTGTAGATGCCGCCGTGGCCTATGACGATGTGCTGACCTCCAACATTCAAACTCAGGGTCGTGCCTGCGTGCAGAACCAGATGAGCGCCTGCCTTTATATGCACTTGCTGGCCAGCTTCGACGATCAATGTTTGATCGATGTGGGTATGTCGGTTGGTCGCGTGCAGGTGATCGTCCCCCTCCACCCGGATCGTGCGGTTGGAGGCCGTGGTTCGATGTTCTTCGGCACGTAGCACGGTGGTGCTGTTGCCCATGACGGTTTCCAGCCTTTCGTTGCCCACTTCCAACCGGCTGTCATGTTCTATCTTCTGTTCCATGTCGCGCTGGGCCCGCAGGTAGATCAATTCCTGCCCTTCGCGGTCTTCCAGATGCAGCTCATTGAACCCCTTGCCGCCCGGCGAACTGCGGGAGCGAAGCACCGTGCGCGTCTTGAGTTCGGGCAGGGGGTAGGGCAAAGGGTTACTGCTGTTGGTCAGACATCCGCTGATCAAAGGCTTGTCGGGGTCGCCTTCCATGAAGGTCACCAATACTTCCATCCCCACTCTTGGAATCGTCACGGCGCCGTAACCGTTGCCTGCCCAATTGGACGCGACGCGCAGCCAGCAACTGCTGCCATCGTCCAGAGGATCCGCGCGATCCCAGAAAAACCTGACCTTGACCCGACCGTACTGGTCGCAGTGGATGTCTTCGCCCTTGGGACCGGTAACCACGGCGGTCTGGCTACCCGCTATACAGGGTTTTTGATAGACCCGTCGTGCGCGAAAGATCACATCCCAAGGGGTCGCAACGAAGCGATTGCGATAACCCTGGTCGAAGTCTCCGGCGTGCGCGGAGGGGGCGCCAGCGGCGCCTTCTTCCAAGACTTGCGGCTGCCTGCCTTCGTGATGCACTTCCGTCAGCAGCCATAGATCATTCCATTCCTGGCGAGGATGTTCACTCAGCATCAGGAAGTGTCCGGCCGCCAGCGTGGGCTGACCACTGTGGCCTTCCGCCTGCTGGTAGTCGGCGCGATGGCGTTCCAGGCTGCGCCTGCTCAGCAGTCGACCTCGTTTATCCCGGGTAAAATTGCCGGGATAATCATAGTCCTCCAAGTCTGGTTGGACGCTTTCGTGGTCTGGCTGCCAGTTATTTTCCATTAGAACCGAGGCTTTTTCGAAATCGTAGTCTCGACGCCGGACTTGGCTGGTCCGGGTTTCCAGCCTTAAAGCAAAACGTCGTATCACCGGTTCATCGGCGATCATGCCGCTGTGCTGTTTATAAACACCAAGGTGGTCGATTCGGGGAAACACAGTCTGGTCATCGCCAAATACCAGGTGATGGCTCGATTCACTGTGCCGGAAATGATAGTGCAAGCCCTCTTCTTGACACAGGCGCTCAATGAAGTGCAAGTCTGATTCTCGGTACTGTACGCAATAGGCGCGGGGCGCGTAGTGTTCACTCAAGTGAAAGTGATGGGCATCGGAAAGAATGCCATGTTCCTTGAGGATCGATGTGATGATTTGTGGGACGCTGAGGTGCTGGAAGATCCGTTGATTAATGCGATGTGCCAAGTAGAAAAGTTGGGGTTTGAGTTTTACCTTGTAATGAGTGAGCCGCTTGCCGGAGTCGCCTTGTGCAGCGCGGTAGATGAGTCCGTGCACACCGCATGTCTGTTTTTCTTGTTGGTCGAATGTAAGAAATGCCTGTCTATGGAGCAGTTTCTCAAGATCGATGTCCTTTCGCTCACTGACGAGTTCTACATCGAACGAATAGGGCTGGCTGATAGCCTCTCTACCTTTGAATGTATGAACTTGAAATTCAGGTTCAAGGCCAGTGATGGCGATTCGGGATTTTGAACGGGCATGGAAGTGAGACATCGATTCGTCCTTGGGTTTGCAGTGACTCCTGAGGACATTGAAGCAGCCTTGAAGGACAAAAACCTCAATAGATTAAAAAAAAGAAAAGTATGTAGGAAATTTCTCTTAACCATAAGTTTTGTCAACTTGTGTAATGATTTAGCTTTCTTGATGGTTGACGTGGAGTTCGACTTGGTATCAGTGATGTGATCTGGGTTGGGTTTTTACTGTCTGTTTGTCTTTTTCGTTTTGTTCCAAGTAAAAACCGAAATTTCCTACTTTTTTATTTGTTGAACCTTGGCATGCTCTGCTGCGTTCGAGTGGAGGGTAGCTGCTGGGGTGTAGTGGCAGTTGTCACCCACTTTATCTGAAGTATCCATTGTTTGCTTATGGATAGCCTGCGTCCTGAATAGTCGGACCATAAACCGAATTCATCTAAACAGAGTCGTGAATGTCGTACTCAGGAAAACTTTCCGCCCATTACCTGGCTCTCGCCAAGTCGCCTGTGTCCAAGGACAGTTTTGCGGGTGCGGACGTGCGTTTTTCCAATGAGTACGAAGCGTTGGAAAGCGAGTTGATCAAATCTCGATCGATGTATGAGCACGATCAAGTCGATTGGCTGAAGGTTCTTGAACAGAGCGAATCGCTACTGCGCCGGCAGTCGAAGGATGTACGGGTCGCTGTCTGGCTGACATGGGCGCTGTATCAGCGTGAATCTTTCCAGGGGCTGCTGGCCGGCCTTTGTCTCTTGCATCACCTTTGTAAAAGCCATTGGGCCGAGATCCATCCCGCCAAGCTTCGAACCCGTGCCGCCAGCATCAACTGGCTGGTGACGCGCTTGGATCAGGTGCTGGGGGATAACGTGGCATTCAAGGAGCAGATGCCGTTGTTCCATCATCTGGCGGCTCAGCTTGAAGGACTCGACGCGGTTTGCAGCGCTTATCTGGGCGACGAGGCGCCCTTGCTGTTACCACTTTGCCGGCGAATCAAACACATGATCCAACGAGTCGCCCAGCACCAGCCGCAACCCGGTGTCATCCATGCGGCAGTTGCCCAGGTGAAACAGACGGCCGCTCAGTTGCTTGCCTGCGAGGCTCCGATTGAAAGCGAAAAAGAGGCTTGTAGAACCCTGCGCGTCCAGCAGGAAGGTGCCCGTTCACTGTGTGCCTGGTGGCTCAAGCAAAAAGCAACCGACGCTCGGGCCCTGCGGCTGAATAGGGCCTTGTTATGGCTATCGATCGATGTAATGCCTGAGCGCAACGCAGAACAGGTTACTCAACTACGTGGCGTACCGATGGACAGGCTCAAGAGCTATCAGGAAACCTTCTTGCAGGGCCGCTATGCGGACCTGCTTGTTCAAGTCGAAGCCAGTCTGGCCAAGGCTCCATTCTGGTTCGATGGTCAAAGGCTCGCCTGGGAATGTCTACAAGGCTTGAATGCCGAGCAGGCCATGCGGGAAGTGGAAGTCCATTTTGCGCAGTTCATCCAGCGCCTGCCGGGTGTATTGGAACTTCGCTGGCATGACGGCGTGCCGTTTGCCGATCCGGCGACTCGTGGTTGGATCGCCGCTCATGTGATGCCTCACTTGCAATGCTCCAATGCCCCGCTTGGCATCGATGTCGTCAACAGCGACGCGCCGTGGGACCTGGCCCTCGAAGAGGCGCGGTCGATTCTGCATGAGGATGGCCTCAAGCCTGCTGTCCAGTCACTCAGGCACGGCATGCGAAGCGCTCTTGGCGCCCGTGAGCGATTTCTCTGGCGGTTCGCAATGGCTCGCTTGTGCATATCGGCCAAGAAATACGAACTCGCCAAGATCCAGCTCGAAGCACTGGATCAGAACCTTCAGCACGCCGACTTGAATGGGTGGGAGCCCGATCTTGGGCTTCAGGTACTGCACCAGTTGCATCACTGCTGTGAGCTTCTGCCACAGAGCCACGCCGTACGTGAGTGCAGGAACGAGACCTATCGCAGATTGTGTTACCTCGACCTGGAACGGGTCATTGAATAGGCCTGCGGGTCAAAATCTTAAGGAAAAAACCATGGCCAAAGATGGCTCTGTAGCGCCCAAGGAACGTATCAACATTACGTTCAAGCCCACGACTGGCGGGGCTCAGGAACAGATTGAACTACCGCTGAAATTAGTCGCAATGGGTGATTACACCCACCGTGCAGACGAGCGCAAGGTTGAGGATCGTAAGCCGATCAGCATCGACAAGATGACGTTCGATGAGGTCCTGGCCAAGTAAGAGTTGAAGCTGACGCTGAGTGTGCCGAACCGTTTGCTGGAAGAAAGCAAAACAGAAACGTTAGTTGTGCAACTGAGCGTTAATTCGATGAGGGATTTCAATCCGGCCAGCCTGGTCGAGCAAGTACCTGAGCTCAAGAAACTGATGGAGCTGCGCGACGCGCTGGTAGCTCTCAAGGGGCCCCTGGGTAACGCACCTGCATTTCGAAAAGCGATTGAGGGCGTGCTCGCCGTCGATGAGTCCCGGGCTCGTGTGCTGAGCGAGCTGGGCCTTGAAGCTGACCCCATTAGCCAAGGAGGCTAACCCCATGAGCAGCAGCGTAGCGCAGCAGAAAAACAATGAAGCAGTCGAGTACAGCCTTCTCGACAGCATCATCGCTCAAACCAGTCTTTCTCCGGACGACGAGGCCTACGACATCGCCAAGCGCGGCGTCTCTGCATTCATCGAGGAATTGCTCAAACCGCAGAACAGCGGTGAACCGGTCAAGAAAGCCATGGTTGACCGCATGATCGCCGAGATCGATGCCAAGCTCAGTCGTCAGATGGATGAGATTCTGCACGACCCGGAGTTCCAGGCCTTGGAGTCCTCTTGGCGCGGTTTGCAGTTGCTGGTGGATCGGACCAATTTCCGCGAAAACATCAAGGTTGAAATGCTTAATGTCTCCAAGAGTGATCTGTTGGACGACTTTGAAGACTCGCCAGAGGTCATGCAATCGGGCTTGTACAAACATATCTACACCGCAGAGTACGGTCAGTTCGGCGGGCAACCAGTAGGGGCGATCATTGCCAACTACTTCATGTCGCCAAGTTCGCCGGATGTGAAGCTCATGCAGTATGTATCCAGCGTTGCGTGCATGGCCCACGCGCCATTCATCGCCGCTGCCGGTCCTAAATTCTTTGGCCTGGAAAGCTTCGCCGGCCTACCGGACCTCAAGGACCTGAAAGATCACTTCGAGGGCCCGCAATTTGCCAAATGGCAAAGTTTTCGTCAGTCGGAAGATGCGCGCTACGTTGGATTGACGGTGCCACGCTTCTTATTGCGGACTCCTTATGATCCAGAGGAGAACCCGGTCAAGTCGTTTGTGTACAAGGAGGCCGTTGCCAATAGCCACGAGCACTATCTGTGGGGCAATACCGCGTATGCATTCGGCTCGCGTCTGACCGACAGCTTCGCCAAGTTTCGCTGGTGTCCCAACATCGTTGGCCCACAAAGCGGCGGCGTGGTTGAAGACCTGCCTTTGCATCATTTCGCAAGCATGGGTGAGATCGAAACCAAGATCCCGACCGAAGTCCTGGTGTCCGATCGCCGCGAATACGAGTTGGCCGAAGAGGGTTTCATTTCCCTCACCATGCGCAAGGGCAGCGATAACGCCGCGTTCTTCTCAGCCAATTCCGTTCAGAAACCTAAGCTCTTCGGTAACAGTGTCGAGGACAAGCAGGCTGAGCTGAACTACAAACTGGGCACCCAACTGCCTTACATGATGATCGTCAATCGCCTTGCTCATTACCTGAAGGTTTTGCAGCGGGAGCAGTTGGGATCGTGGAAAGAGCGCATGGATCTGGAGCGTGAGCTCAACAACTGGATTCGCCAGTACGTGGCTGACCAGGAAAATCCAAGCGCCGAGGTCCGTGGTCGTCGTCCATTGCGTGCGGCAAAGATTGTTGTAAGCGATGTGGAAGGCGAACCAGGCTGGTATCGCGTTGGCTTGAATGTGCGCCCGCATTTCAAATACATGGGGGCCGATTTCACCCTGTCGCTGGTTGGCAAGCTGGACAAGGCGTAAGCACGGGTCATGGCCTATGGCAGCCTTTTCGAGCGCCTGGCTGGCGAAGCCCAGATGCGCAACGGTTTGAATGTCGAGGCTTGCACTATGGCATCCGTGGCCGCTCATCTGGCCAGGATGCTCAGCGTCCGCGCAGGCAGTGTGCGGACGCTATCCGATTACGGGCTGCCGGATCTCAATGACATGCGCTTGAGCCTGCATGATGCAAAAAGCCAGGCCCGCCGCGCGATCGAAGCCTTCGTTGAGGCTTACGAGCCTCGTCTCAGCAATGTTTGTGTCACTTCGATGCCGGGTCATCACGGCCAGCTGAGGTTGTCCTTCAGCATCGAGGGCTTGCTGGATGTTAAGGGTTTCAAGCGACAGGTTAGTTTTCTCGCGTGCCTGGATGGCGGCGGTCAGGTCAAGGTCAGACAAGGATAGCGATGCATGGCATTTAACCATTACTACCAGAGCGAGCTGACGGCGCTTCGTCAGCTGGGTCGACGTTTTGCCGATCGAAACCCGGCGCTGGCTCCTTTTCTGGGGCAGGCTGGACGGGATCCGGATGTCGAGCGCCTGCTGGAGGGATTTGCTTTTTTGACCGGGCGACTGCGCGAGAAGCTCGATGACCAGTTGCCGGAGCTGAGCCATTCGTTGATGCAGCTGCTGTGGCCTAACTATATGAGGCCATTGCCGGCCTTCAGTATTCTGCAATTTGATTCATTGTCGCGTTCCGGACCCGCACTGCGGGTAGAGCGCGATACACCGGTTGAAAGCAAGCCGATCCAAGGTGTGCGATGCCATTTCCGGACGTGTTATCCAACCGATGTCCTGGCCCTGGACCTGACCCGTTTGAGTTACTCGGTGAAGGGTACCGGCTCGCTGCTCAGCCTGCGCTTGGAGATGCCTTGCGACGGCCACTTGGGTGAAGTGCAGTTGAGCCGTTTGCGCCTGCATTTCACGGGCGAGCGGTATATCAGCCAGATGCTCTATCTCAGCCTGGTACGTAATCTTGAAGGCATTGAGCTGGTCCCATTGAACGGCGCCGGCGAACCATTCAGCGCCGTGGATGGCAATCCGATGACGTTCAGGATTCCGGCTGAGCGTGTCCAGCCGGTGGGATTTGCGGAGGAGGAAGCGTTGATCCCGTATCCGCTGAACACCTTCCGCGGCTATCGCTACCTGCAGGAGTATTTCGCGTTCCAGGACAAGTTTTTGTTCGTCGACGTGATTGGCCTGGACGTGATCAGCACGTTGCCAGTGGACCGCCTGAAACAGGTGCGCGGTTTGGACCTGCGCTTTGATATCCGCAAAAGCGGCATCGAGCGCATGCGCCCGACGCTGGACAACGTGAAGCTTTACTGCACGCCAATCGTCAATCTGTTCAAGCATGACGCTCAGCCGATCCGCCTGGATGGCAAACAAGACGAGTATCCGTTGCTGCCGGCCGGTTATGACCTGGAGCACTGCTCGGTCTATTCAGTCGACAGCGTCATTGGCTGGCGGCCTGGTGGCCTGGGGTATCAGTCCTATGTGCCGTTCGAGTCGTTTGAGCATGATTCAAGCTTCGACGTCCCCACCGGTCGCCCGTATTACAGCGTTCGCCAGCGTCCCTCGTTGTTGAACAGCGGCCTCGATACCTGCCTGGCCTTTGGTATTCAACCAGCCCAGGCCTATGAAACGCTGTCGATCGAACTGACGTGCACCAACCAGGACCTGCCACGCCAGCTCAAGCCCGGCGATATCGATCAACCCGGTGAGAGAACGCCGGAGTCTCTCAGTTTCCGCAATATCGGCCCGGTTACACCCAGCTTCGCGCCGCCACTGAACCGCGATTACCTGTGGAAGCTGATCAGCAACATGTCGCTCAACTACCTGTCGCTGGCGGACGTCAATGCGCTCAAGGTAATTCTCGAAAGCTACGATTTTCCGCGTTACTACGACGAGCAAACCGAGAAGGTCAGCAAGCGTCTGTTGGGCGGTCTCAAATCGATCAGGCACCTGCATGTCGATCGGCTGCATCGGGGGCTGCCGGTTCGGGGTGTACGTACCGAACTGACCGTCGACCCACAAGGTTACATCGGTGAAGGCGACCTATTTGTCTTCACTTCGGTTCTCAACGAGTTTTTTGCGCTCTATGCCAGCCTCAATTCGTATCACGAACTGCGGGTGAACAGCACACAGGGAGAGGTGTATCAATGGTCACCCCGCATGGGCCAACAGCCGCTTCTATGAACGTGCTGACCCGAGGAATACGCGAGTACTCGCTGTTCCAAGCCGTGTTACTGGTCCTGAATCGGCTGCGTGAGGCCCATCCGGACCTGGATGATGAGGCGCTTTACGATCAATTGGAATTCCAAGCCAATCCAAGCCTGGGTTTCCCGGCCAGCGATATCGATCGCGTGGAGTTTTTCGAGGAGCAGGGGAAGGTGCGCGCATGTATGCGCTTGAACCTGCTCTGTCTGATAGGTGCAGGTTCGCCTCTACCGGCGTTCTACGGCGAGCAAGCTTTGGGTGAGGAAGGCGGAAATTCGACTCGCCAGTTCCTCGACATATTCCACCATCGTCTTCAGCGACTGATGCTGCCGATCTGGCGCAAATACCGGTATTGCACAAGCTTTCAGAGCGGAGCTCGAGACCCCTTCTCCGAGCAGTTGTTTGCCTTGATCGGACTGGGTGGCGAAGAAATCCGCAAGGCCAGCCAACTGAACTGGAAGCGCCTGCTGCCGTACCTGGGCTTGTTGAGCCTGCGTGCTCACTCGGCGGCGCTGATCGAGGCGGTGCTGCGTTACTACTTCAAACACGCCGAGCTGGTTCTGGAGCAGTGCATCGAGCGTCGGGTGGAGATTCTCGACGAGCAGCGCAATCGGCTGGGGAGTGCCAATAGCCTGTTGAGCAACGACTTGGTGCTCGGTCAGCGGGTGCGCGACCGAGGCGGCAAATTTCGTATTCATATCTGTGAGCTGGATTGGCAACGCTTCCACGAATTCCTGCCCATTGGCCTCGGTTATCGACCGCTGTGCTCGTTGGTGCGATTCACGCTGCGCGATCCCCTCGAGTACGACATCCGCCTGGTCCTGCGTCAGCAGGAAATACGAGCCCTGTGCATTGGAGAACTGAACAGTTGTCGCCTGGGATGGACCAGTTGGCTGGGGCATGAGCGCGCGGACGGCGTGGTGATCCTCGGCAGTAAAACTCATTAGGAAATGGATGACATGATCAACGTAGATCTTCAGCGACTCATACAGGCATTGGATGCCGAAACCCGGGATGATCTGGAGCGTTCTGCCGAGCAGTGTGTGGCGCGTGGTGCCGATAAAGTCCTGGCGGAAGATCTGCTGCTGAGGTTGTTGGAGCGGCCCCGAGGCCTGCTCGAACGCGCATTACAAGATGCTCAGGTAAACGCCCAAGAGCTGTCTGCCACCTTGCAACCGCGGATGGAACATAGCGCGTCCTGTAATCCGGTGTTCGCGCCAGAGCTGGTGCAATGGTTGCAGGATGCGCTGTCGGTGGCGACGCTTGAACTTGAGCAAGAACTGATCGACCAGGCGGCCTTGATCCTGGCATTGCTCCGTAACCCCGCTCGCTATACAGGCCGCTCCTGCAGCATTTTTTTGGCCCGGTTGAACACTGATCGGCTGAAGGATTTCGCCCTTTCACTGCAAATCCGGTCGCGCGACTGTCCGTCCATTCAAGCGGCAGGCTCCTCGCTGGAGCGCTTTACCCATAACCTGACCCGGCAGGCCCGTGAGGGTGGCCTTGACCCGGTGCTGTGTCGGGACGGCGAGATCAGGCAGATGATCGACATTCTCGTGCGACGGCGCAAAAACAATCCAATCGTGGTGGGAGATGCGGGCGTCGGCAAGACAGCCATTGTCGAAGGTCTGGCGCTGCGTATTGCAGCCGGAGAAGTGCCATCCGTACTGGAAGATGTTGAAGTGCTTTCGCTGGATATGGGGTTGCTACAGGCCGGCGCCAGTATAAAAGGCGAGTTCGAGCGACGCCTCAGGGGCGTGATCGACGAGATCAGGACATCATCCGGCTCCATCATCCTGTTCATCGACGAGGCCCACACCTTGATCGGTGCCGGTAGCAATGCTGGTGGCTCGGATGCAGCCAATTTGCTCAAGCCCGCCTTGGCCAGGGGGGAGCTGCGTACTATCGCGGCTACCACGTGGGTCGAGTACAAAAAATACTTTGAAAAAGACCCGGCACTGACCCGTCGCTTTCAACCGGTGCAACTGCATGAGCCGACAGTCAGTCAAGCGGTGACCATTCTGCGCGGTCTCGCCCCGGCCTATGAGAGCAGCCACGGTATCTACCTGCGCGATGATGCGGTGGTCGCGGCGGCTCAATGGTCGGCCCGTTACCTGACCGGACGCCAACTACCCGATAAAGCCGTCGATGTGCTCGATACCGCTTGCGCTCGCGTGCGTATCAGCTTGGCCAGCGCACCGCAAAACCTTGAGCGGTTACGCAGCGAACTGGCCGAAGGTGAGCGTCAGCGCCAGGCGCTGCGTCGCGACGCCGAAGCCGGCCTCTCGATCGATGCTCAGGTCTTGGAGGCACTGGAGGCGCGCCTGGATACCGTCGAAACCGAGTGCCAGGCGCTGGAAACTCAGTGGACCGAGCAACGCATCCTTGCGGAGCGTCTGCTGTCGCTGCGCCGCCAACTGATCGGTGCGCGGGAAACCGTGGCTGATCAAGCCCTGAGCATCGAGACTCTGGAGTCGGCATTGCGCGAAACCCGCGACACCCTGGTGGCTGCACAAGCCCGGGAACGTCTGGTCAGCTACGAGGTTTGCCCGCGTCTGGTGGCTGAAGTCATCAGTGCGTGGACCGGCATTCCCCTGGCGCAGTTGGCGCAAGAGCATGATGTAAACATCGCCAGTTTTGCGACTGACCTGCGAGCTCGCATACGGGGTCAGGAGCAGGCCGTTCAGGCGCTTGACCGCGTAGTCCGCGCCGCCGCTGCCGGCCTGAACAAACCCGACGCTCCGGTGGGCGTGTTCCTGTTGGTGGGGCCGAGCGGCGTCGGCAAGACAGAGACGGCCCATGCGCTGGCCGACCTGTTGTATGGCGGTGATCGTTTTCTAACCACTTTCAACATGACCGAGTTCCAGGAAAAGCACACGGTTTCCCGACTGATCGGTGCGCCACCCGGCTATGTCGGTTTTGGCGAGGGTGGAATGCTGACGGAAGCCGTGCGGCAAAAGCCCTATTCAGTGGTGTTGTTGGATGAAGTCGAGAAGGCCGACTCGGATGTGATGAACCTGTTTTACCAGATCTTCGACAAAGGCCTGGCCAACGACGGCGAGGGTCGAGAGATTGATTTTCGCAACACGCTGATCCTGATGACGTCGAACCTGGGCAGTGAGCGGATCACTGAACTGTGCGAGAGCGGCGCGCCGCCGAGCACAGAACGCCTCGAGGCGTGCATTCGCCCAATCCTCAGTAAACATTTCAAACCTGCACTGTTGGCACGCATGTGTGTCGTTCCCTATTACCCGGTTGGCGGATCAGTCCTGCGTGAGTTGGTGGAGCTCAAACTCGATCGCTTGGGCGAGCGGCTGCGTCGTCGTCAGTTGGGCTTCAGCTATTGCGCGCGTCTCGTGGATCACCTGGTAGGGCACTGCACTCGCAGCGACAGTGGCGCGCGGCTGATTGACCGTTTGCTCGATCTGCACTTGATGCCGCTGGTGGCCGATCGGCTGCTTGTTTCCAAGGCGGCCGAGGAACCCCTGCGGCACGTCCACGCGATGCTCAACAGCGAAGCCAACGTAGCGTGTGAGTTCACTTGAGGTGAGTGTCATGTTCGAGAGTGTTCCGCAACCGCTTGCCTATGCCCAGGCGCTTCTACTGCAGTTTTCCAGTCTTTCGCGCCTGGAGGACGAGGCTGTGCTGGTGGGGCATTTCATCCAAGGTGCTGCTCGACTCAGCGGGTGTGAACTGGCCCAGTTGTACTTGCTCGATGCAGCCCGTGATCATTTGGGGTTGAACGCCGAATGCCTGGAGGGGCATCTGCAGAACCGTGATCAGACAAATCTTCCCTGCGACTACAACCACGAGCCACTTTTGCAATTTGTGCTGCGCCAGAACCGTGTCGTATGCCTCGATGCGTTAAGCGACAGCCTCCATGAAACCGGATTTCTGCCAGGCCGGGCTACGCCGTGGCAATCGATGCTCTGCATCCCTCTCGTCAACTCCCGAGGGACCGCTGATGGTGTATTGCTGTGTGCCAGTGAAAACCACCTCGACCTCCATGGGTTTGCCGAGTCCCTGGGGCATCTTGGAACGTTTGCGCTGGGCCAACTCCGCCTGTTGCAACGCCTGCGTCGTTCCGTCGGCGAACTCCAATCCATCAATCGAAACCTGCCGAGCGCCAATGACTACGGCCTGATCGGTAAGAGTGCCGCGATGCGCAAGACCTGTTCGATGATCAGTAAGGTCGTGCACAGTCCTTTTACCATCCTGCTGCGGGGCGAGACCGGTACTGGCAAGGAGGTAGTGGCCCGCGCCATTCATGACGCCAGTCAGCGTCGGGCCAAGGCACTCGTTGTGCAGAACTGCGCAGCGGTGCCCGAAAACCTGCTGGAAAGTGAGCTTTTCGGCTATCGCAAGGGGGCTTTTACCGGGGCTGATCGGGACCGTGTCGGGCTGTTCGATGCCGCCAACGGAGGCACGTTGTTACTCGATGAGATCGGCGACATGCCATTGTCCCTCCAGGCGAAACTGCTGCGAGTGCTGCAGGAAGGTGAGATCCGTCCGTTGGGGTCCAATGAAACTCACAGCGTCGACGTGCGGATCATTGCAGCTACCCATCGGGACCTGAAGCAGTTGATGAAGGAGGGCAAGTTTCGCGAGGACCTGTACTACCGCCTGGCCCAGTTTCCGATCCAGTTGCCCTCATTGCGCCAGCGTGATGGGGACATTATCGAGCTGGCGCGACACTTTGCCGACAAGGCTTGTGCACTCTTGCAGCGCGATCCGGTGAGCTGGTCGGATGCGGCGCTTGACCATCTGAGCGCCTACGGTTTCCCGGGAAACGTACGCGAACTCAAAAGTATCGTGGAAAGAGCTGTGCTGTTGTGCGAGGGCCACGAGCTGCTTGTCGAGCATTTCGGGTTGCGCATCGAGAGCCCGGTGGAGCGCGGTCGTGTAAGTCTGCGAGAGCGGATGATGCAGATCGAGCGAAATCTTTTGATCGATGGTTTGCGCGAATTTGGCGGCAACAAGGCTCGTACCGCCCGTGAACTGGGCCTTCCACTGCGCACTCTGCTTTACCGTCTCGAGCGCCTGAACATTCAGCGCGGTGATTTCGATGACTGATCCTTTCCTTGTCTCGACGTATCCATTGCCGCGTCACCCATTAGCCCTGGAGCCATTTCCATGCGTGTCTTTTCCTGGTCCGCATTTGCTTTGTCCTGCGTCATGTCCTGCAGCCTTGCCGGGTGCAACAGCAATTACACATTCAACGACAGCGTTTATCGCCCTCTGGGTGATCCACAAGCGCTCAACCGCGGCAAATGAGCCGAGGAGCTTCTATAGATGGAACTTGTTCTCGAGATGCTGAACCCCGGCCGACCTGGCGCCGTACGGCATTGCCGGAAAGCTTTCGGGCCGGCCGGAGGTGTCATAGGCCGAGGTGAGGACTGCGACTGGATCATCCCTGACTGCCAGCGCGTGGTGTCCAAGCAGCACGCATTGGTGAGCTTTCGTGAAGGTGTGTTTTGCCTGACCGATCTCAGCGCCAACGGTACGATCGATCGCGAGAGTGGCCTGCCCCTGCCCAAAGGCAAGCCGGTGCGGATAAAGGACGCTAATACCTACATCATGGGGGATTTCCAGATCCGGGTGCGGCAGGTCTGCGGACTCACTCGTAGCATTGCCGAACCAGGCCGCCTGGCGTCGAGCGATCGGCTGATCCCGGATGACGCGTTTCTGGATCTGGACCCACTTAAAGCTCTGGATCAACAGGAGCGTACCTCCCTGGACATCGATGAGCTGATAAATCCTGTTGCACGAACGCGCAGCAGATTCGGGAGCTTGAACCCCGCTCGTCTCGATGTAGAAAACCTGTTGTTGCCGGAACTGGTCGAGGCTCCGGCCGATACTGAGTTCAAGCGCCATCCGTCAAGCGACTATCCGGATGACAGTTTCTGGGGGCGCTTCGGCCACGCGTTGGGCGTGGACCTCAATGACCTGGATAAGGCAGCCCGTGAATCCCTGGCGATCACAGCTGCGCAATGGTTCCAGCGAACTGCCCAGGCCTATGAAGAGCAAGCTCGCCTGATTTCCTCCCCGCCTATCGATCGCCACGGATGACGACCATGCCCCGTTTCACGATGTTCTTCTGCAGGACGCTTACAGCTTTTGTCGTAACGCTTTTGTTGAGCGGTTGCGCCGTCTGGTCGCCATTCTCGACGATGACCAAACTCAATCTCACACTGGCCGCCAGCGACCAGCTCAATCCCGACCTCAATGGGCGGCCGTCGCCAGTGGTGGTTCGGTTGTTTGAACTGAGGCAGCCGGTTGCGTTTGAGAACGCAGACTTCTTCAGCCTCTATGAGCGCGCGAGGGAAACACTGTCGCCCGATCTGGTGGCCAGTGAAGAATTGGAGTTGCGCCCGGGCGACAGCGTCGAGCTCAGGTTGGGTCTTACCGGCGATGGTCGTTACGTTGGCCTGCTCGCGGCGTACCGAGACCTGCCGCACGCGCGATGGCGCTACACATTACCGGTTGCGCCGGCGCAGTTGACCGAGGCGAGCCTGATCCTCGCTCAAGACGGGATTACCAACCCTCTGGCCAAGGTGGATGACCAATGAATCACGATAAGGTCGTCTGGCAGGAAGGCATGCTCCTGCGCCCGCAACACCTGCAGCATAACGATCGTTACTTCGATCACCAGTTGAAGGTCCGTACCCGGTTGTTGAGCCGTTATGCGTGGGGATTCCTGGGGCTGGAAATCGATCTGCAGTTTCTTAACATGGGCCAACTGGTGGTCAGCCAGGCCAGCGGGATCTTGCCGGATGGCAGTCTGTTCGAGCTGGGTGGTCACGCCGAACCGCTGGTCCTGGAAGTCCCTTCCAATACCCGCAATACACCCATCTACCTCGCTTTGCCCTTGGTGACCGGTAATCACATCGAGTCCCGTCGTCCGGAACAGTCCGACGTACTGGCGCGCTACACCGTCTACGATGCACAGGTGGCTGACTCCAATGCCGGAGAAACCGGCACAAGCCAGATCAGCTGTGGTCGTCCGGACCTGCGTCTGCTGTTGGGAGAGCAACAGAGCGATGACGCATTCGTGAAGCTCAAGCTGTGTGAGGTACTCGACACCACGGCCGATGGCGTTATCAGGCTCGATCCGGACTTCGTGCCGACCTTCATCCAGGCTGCTTCATCGCCCTATCTGCTGTCTTGCCTCAAGGAAGTCCTCGGCATGCTCGCCCATCGGGGCGATAGCCTCGCCGAGCGAATCGGCGCCCATGGCAAGGCGGGTGGCGCCCAGGTGGGTGATTTCATGATGTTGCAACTGATCAACCGCAGCGAACTGTTGCTACGTCATTATCTGGACCTGGAGCATGTGCATCCGGAAACGCTGTATCGAACGTTGCTGGCGCTGTTGGGCGAACTGGCGACATTCTCCGGTGACAGTAAACGTCCCTCGTTCAACAACCGTTATCAGCACAGTAACCAAGGTGTGTGTTTTCGCGACTTGATGCAGGCGATTCGTCAGGCGTTGTCGATGGTGCTCGAGCAGCATGCAATCGAGTTGCAAATGCAGGCGCGTCAATACGGCATCACCGTTTCGCCGGTGAAGGATCTTTCGCTTCTGGACTCCGCCTCGTTTGTGCTGGCGGCAAGTGCCAACTGTGACAGTGATGAGCTGCGTCATCGACTGCCGTCGCACCTCAAGATCGGTTCGGTGGAACGCATCCGCCAGTTGGTCAACCTGCATCTGCCAGGCATCAGGATCAGACCCCTGCCGGTAGCGCCGCGACAGATCGCATTTCATGCCAACAAAACCTATTTCATTCTCGAACCGGGCACCGAAGACCTGGCTCAGTTGAGGCGCTCAGCAGGCTTTGCATTCCATGTTTCTGGTGATTTTTCCGAACTTGAACTGAATTTTTGGGCCATCAGGAATTGAACGACATGGAGAAGGAAAATCCTCAAGACGAAGCGACAGTCTTGCTAGACCATCATGGGCAGCGCCCTGCTTCGGGCCCCTTGACCGATGCTGTCGCGTCGCCGCGCATGGAGCACCTGCAGGAACGAATGATCTATGCGGCGCAATTGCCGCCGTCCCAGGTATTCAATGCCAGTCTCAACCCGTTGGTGGCAGCGGCCTCCGAATTGTTATCGCAAGTGGTGCAGCTCAAGTACGGTCAGGAACGTGGGGACCTGCTGGCACTCAAGCGCGAGTTGTGCCTGGACCTGGAGCGGTTCGAGGCCCGAGCCTTAAAGGCGGATGTCGAGAGCACGCAGTTGATCGCTGCACGCTATGTACTCTGCACCGTGATTGACGAGGCGGTCGTCACCACGCCCTGGGGGCAGGGCAGCGACTGGTCGAAGCTGAGTCTGCTCAGCACGTTCCACAATGAAACCTTCGGTGGCGAAAAAGTCTTCCAGTTGATTGATCGATTGTCGAAGAACCCCGTCAAGCACCTGCCGATGCTTGAGTTGATGTATCTGTGCCTGTCCCTGGGTTTTGAAGGCAAATACCGGGTTCAAGCTCGCGGGGTGCTTGAGCTCGAAGGCCTGCGCGATACCTTGTACCGGCTGATTCGCCAGGTACGCGGCGACGCCCCGCGCGAACTGTCACCTCACTGGGAAGGCGCAGGTGGCATGCGTCGCCGTCCAATGCGCATTGTCCCGGTCTGGGCGGTGGCGGCCTTTACGGTGTTGTGCCTGGGCGTGATGTATTCGAGCTTCGCCTGGGTACTGGCCGAGCAACGCCAAAGCGTGCTGCAACCTTACCAACTGCTGGAACCGGTCACCGCCAAGCGGCTGCCTTGAACAGGGATGTGTCATGAAATTGCTTTACAGAAAAATCGATACCTGGGTTCGTCAAACCTGGGTCTGGTCGCTGCTGCTGGTGCTTTGTGCGTCGCTGCTGGTGTGGTTTGTCGGCCCACTGCTGGCAATCAATGACTACAAGTTCTGGGCAAGCCCTGTCGCCAGGCTGCTGAGTGTCAGTGTACTTACACTGGGGTGGGGCCTGGGTATGGTCTTCGCTAATGGGCGTGTCGGTTCGCCCGCGACGGTTCAGGAAAGCAACACTGATCAGTCACGTGGCTCGCATCGCACAAGGCTCGATAACGAGCGGCGCGAAGTGCGCTCGCGCTTCAGTAAGGCGCTAAGAACGCTAAAGTCCGCAGGTTTTTATCCTGGCCAGGGTCAACGCTGGCGCAACGATCTGCCGTGGTACTTGCTGGTAGGTCCGCCCGCCAGCGGCAAGACCAGCCTGCTGGAAGGCTCGGGCCTGGAGTTTCTCGACCGAGGTGAGCGTGCTCCGCCCAGCGATACGTCGGGTACTCGATATTGCGAGTGGTATTTCACTGAACACGCGGTCTTGGTCGACACAGCCGGGCGCTTTCTCACCCAAAGCAACGGCGATGTCGACAGCAGCGCGTGGACCGTGCTGCTTGAGTTACTGAAAAAACGTCGCCGGAGTCGGCCATTGAGCGGTGTGCTCTTGATGGTTCCGACCGAACTTTTGCTGCTGGGCGGCGAGGGGGAGGTAACCGCTCTGGCTCGACAGATCCAGGGCCGGCTACAGGAACTCAGGCGACGGCTGCACGTCGATGTACCGGTGTATCTGGTCCTGAGCAAAGCGGACTGTGTGCCTGGTTTCAATGAGTTTTTCGATTCGCTGGCTCGCGAAGAGCGCGACCAGGTGCTTGGAGCCAGTTTCAGTCGAGATCACCATGCAATCGACGTGACCGAGTTGCGCGACAACTTCGAAGCGTTGCTGCAGCGGATCAACAGCCAGGTCCTCCTGCGCATGCATCAGGAGCGCGATACCCGGCGTCGTAGCTGCATTCTTGATTTCCCGCACCAACTTGAGCAACTCGGCGGCAATCTTTGCTTGCTGGTCGAGCAGGCATTCACCGGAAGTAATCGTTGCCTGCGTGGCTTCTATCTAACCTGCGCCCCACGCCCCAGCTTGGCCATGAAACCGGACGTTGGGCTGGGAAATTCTGGCGCTTGGGCCAGCAACGCCCCGTCTGGCGATTCGCCTCGATTCATCCGTCACCTGGTCACTCGGGTGATCTTTCCAGAGGCCGATCGGGTCGACCTCGATCAGCGTGAGCGCCGCCTTATCAACTGGGGGCAGCGGACTTCGTACCTTGCCGGATTGATGGTCCTTGGCGTATTTGGGGTGTTGTGGGCGAACGGTTTTTCGACCAATCACGAACGCCTGGAAAGCTTGCGCGCATTGGCGCAGCGCTGGGATCAGCAGCAATCGACTGCTGTGACAGACGATGACTGGGTCGCGATGCTTCGATCACTTGATACCCGTTTCGAAGCCACCCAGGTTTTTCCACCCTTAACGGCAGTGCCCTTGTATGAACGCATTGGTTTGTACCAGGGTAAAGCCAGCAATCAAGCGGTGACCGACGCGTATGTGCGGGAATTGCAGGCTCAACTGCTGCCCAGGGTCGCATTGCGATTGGAAGAGCATATCCGTGACAACCGTCATGATCGCGAGCAATTGTTCAACAGCTTGCGCGCGTACCTGATGCTGAATCTGCGCGAGCGTCGTGACACCGAGTGGCTCAAGGACCGGTTGGGCAAGGATTGGTCTCTTCGCTACGCTGGCGACACTGTGCTTCAAGAGGGCTTGAATAGTCATTTTGCGCGTTTATTGGAGCAGCCCTTCTCCCTTGCGCTGGACGAGTCGCTGGTGGCACAGGCAAGGGAAGTCCTGCGCAGTGAATCCCTGGCCGTTGTCGTGTACAGGATGTTGCATGAACAGGCCAGCCATCTACCGCACTATCGGCTCAGCCATCATCTGGGTTCACAGGGCGCGTTGTTGGTCGGCACCGATCATGTGATTCCTGGCTTCTACACCCGACAGGGTTTTGAGCGGTACTTTTCGACTCAAGGGACGGTCCTGGTCACTGAACTCTTGCGAGATAACTGGGTGCTGGGTGATGGCGAAAGTCTCAGCCACATGGACATGCGTCGCCTGATGGCCGAGCTGGAACAACTGTATTTTCGCGACTATGCCGACCGCTGGAGTGAAGCGATCGGTCGAGTGACCTTGCAGCCGATGACCGGCACTGGGACAGGAGCCGAGCAGCTCGCAGGGCTGGCTTCGGCGCATTCGCCCATTTTGCAGTTGCTCGTGCAGGTGCGTGAAAACACACGGATCCAGGTGGGGGCCGAACGAGTAGTCGCTGTGGCGCAAACGGCAGGGGAAGGCGGCTCTGTTGAAAAACTCGCTGTGGCAGTGGGGAAAGCCGCTGATTCCCTGACCGAAAAGCTACCGGACACTGCACGAAAATCCTTGCAACGACGTTTCGAACCACTGCATCGGCTGCTGGACGCGGACAACGGCCCGACTGCTGATCTGAACCAGGCCTTGCGGGCTCTCGATGACCTGCAGTTGCAGTTGGCGAGCCTGGCCCGAGCCGGTGCGCCGGAGCACGCCGCGTTCGAGTTGGCTCGAGGCCGCATGGGAGGGCACCGTGATGCATTGAGTCACTTGCGCAGTGCGTCAGTTCGGCTGCCGCGTCCGGTCAGTGCCTGGTTCAACGGGCTGGCCGAGGACAGTTGGCGCTTGGTACTCAGTGATTCGTACCGCTATCTGAACCAGCGCTATCAGAGCGAGCTGTACAGCTTTTACGGCAAGGCGATCGACAAACGGTACCCGTTCAACGCCCACAGCGTCAGTGACGTGGCACTCGATGATTTCCGGGAGTTTTTCAGGAGTGATGGCATTGTCGATCAATTCTTCGAACGCTACCTACGGCCTTTCGTCAGTGGGACTGCGGGGTACTACAGGCTGCGCAGCATCGATGGGCAAAGTTTGCCGATGTCCAGGGGCTTTCTCGACCAGATGACGACGACGGACACTATTCGCCGCAGCTTCTTCGCGCATAACCCGACTGAACCACAGGTGCAGTTCACACTTGAGCCCTACACCCTCGATCCTACGGTGAGCCGCTCTGAATTCAGCTTTGGCGGCAGGACGCTCGAGTACCGCCATGGTCCGATCCTGCCCCGGACGTTCATCTGGCCCAGCGACGAGCAGAACGGGCGAACGGCTTTGGTGTTGGAAAAAATGGTCGGGCGAGGCGTGGGCATCGAAAAGAATACCGGCCCCTGGTCGCTGTTTCGCATGTTCGACCTGATGCCAACCGAATACCTGAGCGGGCGCGATGTGGCTGTGCTCAAGGCCGATTTGGGCGGATTACGTGCGAACTACCTGCTGACAAGCCAGCGCACACCGAACCCCTTCGACATGGCTGCATTGCGGACATTTCGAATGCCGGTGCAACTCTGATGCAGACCGATGGCCCCTGGCGCAGTGCAGCGCGCACGGATACCGGTAAGGTCCGGACGCGTAATGAGGATGCCTTTCTAGAATGTCCGCAACAGGGGGTATGGGCCGTTGCCGACGGAATGGGCGGATACAGGGGCGGTGACATTGCCAGCCAGCTGATTGTTGCCCACCTGGCCGAGTTACCGATGCATCCAGACCTCTATGAACGCGCCAGTGCAGTGCGTCGCTGCTTGCGCTGGAGCAATCGGCGGCTTAGCCAGGAGCTGACCGTCACCGAGCGTCATCCCGGTATGATGGGCAGCACGGTGGTGGTGCTGCTATTGGAAGGCAACCATGGCATCTGCATCTGGGCCGGCGACAGCCGCTGCTACCTCTGGCGCGGCCGACGGTTGTATCAGCTGTCCAAGGATCACTCCCTGCAACAGCAACTCATCGACACCCAACGCATCAGCCGCGCCGAGGCCTGTGCGCACCCCGCGGGCAAGGCACTGACCCGCGCGGTGGGCGCCGAGCAAGAATTGACGCTGGAGACGTTGGAACTGGCGGTGTATCCCGGTGATACGTTCTTGCTGTGCAGTGATGGCCTGTATCAAGGCCTTGGCGCAGAGGCCTTGGGCGGCGCGTTGGGGCTGGCTTCACCGTGTTCGGCAGTGGAGCGCTTGTTCGACGAGGTTCTGGGTGGCGCGGCGCGGGATAACCTTACGGCGGTGGTGATCCGGCGGTGAGTGTACAGGGCGGCCAGCACACCTATTTCGCTTTCGCCGATGCCCCGCCGGCGGTGGTCGCGACCGAACGCGACGCCAGCCAAGCGCCGCGGGTCCTGGCCGGGCGTTTTCGTCTGGAGCGTTTACTGGGGGCGGGCGGCATGGGGCTCGTGTACCGCGCTCGGGATCTGCTGCACGAACAGTTCGGTGATCCCGAGCCCTACATCGCGCTGAAAATGCTCAGCGAGCCCTTCAACGCATCCCCCGACGCCAGTGCGCTGCTGTTCAGCGAGTTTGCCCTGAGCCAGCATTTGCACCACCCGAACGTGCTGCGCCCGTTCAGTTTTGAAGTGGACGCGACTCACCGGCAGGCGTTCATCACCATGGAGCTGATGCGCGGCCAGACCCTCGACCAGCTGCTTTGCGAGCGTCCGCAGGGCGTGCCCTGGCGCGAGTTACAAGCGATTGCCGTGCCGCTGCTCGATGCTTTGGCGTATGCCCACGGGCGGGGTGTACTGCACGGCGACGTGAAGCCCAGCAATGTCATGTTGGGTGAAGCACAGCTGCGTTTGTTCGATTTCGGTTTGGGCCAGGCACAGAGGGGGCCGTTGACGCGCTTGGCCAACCTTGACCGCAAACGCCTCAACGCCTGGACACCCGCCTATGCCGCGCCGGAACTGCTGGAGGGGTCGGCCCTGTCGCCGGCGGCCGACATCTATGGCGTGGCTTGTTTGTTGTACGAGCTGGCCAGCGGCAGCCACCCGTTTCGCCGCTTGCCGTCCACCCAGGCCCGCGCTGCTCGCCTGGAACGCCAACTCAAGGCACCGCGCAACCTTCCCGGGCGCTGCTGGCCGGCGCTGCGCTTGGCCTTGGCGTTCGATCCGGGCCGACGGGCTATCCGTGCGGCGCAATTGCGCGATGTTTTCAACAAGGGGAGGTTGTGGTGGTGAGGGGCGGCGTTGATCGCTTTCGCGAGCAGGCTCGCCCCCACAGGCGCAGGCGTGAGGATTAGAGCGGCTTGCTGCCGATGCTCACGCCTAGGGTATGGCTGGCGTCGGGCAGCAGCGTCACCACGTCATTCATGACATTCGCCGTTTCGATGCACAGCATGCGCTGCCAGCCGTCGTCGGCCATGTCGCTGAAGGCCTTGGCGCGTTCGGTCCAGGGGTTCCAGATGACCGCCGAGCGCGAGCCGCGGCTGGTCAGTTCGATCCGTCGTTGCCAGTGCGCATCGACGATGCTCAGTGTTGGCGGGGTATCGAGGTAGATGCGATCGGTTTCGCCGGCAAAGTGCAGGTCGCCGACCTGGGTGACGGTTTTCCAGTCGTCCAGGGTTTCGATATAGCTCAGGCCGTCGACGCCTTCGACGTGCACGTTGCGCACGTCGCTCACGGCAAAATAGCTGTGCAGCGCCTGGCTGAGGCTGACGGTTTCGCTGCCACGGTTGTGGCTGGTCAGGCTGATGTGCAACTGCTCGTCCATTTCGATGGTCAGCGTCAGGTCAACCTGGTGAGGCCAGCCCGGCAGGCCGTTCTCGGGGTAAGGCAGCACGAACTCCACCTTGAGGCGTTCGCCCTCGGCCTCGATGCCTTGCAGTTCCCAATCCATCGTCCGCACCAGGCCGTGGGCCGTGGCCGGGTCGTTGCTCACGCGCATGGCTTGCACGCTGTCGGGGTTGCGCGTCAGGTTGCCGAACCATGGCCAGCACACCGGCACGCCGGCGCGGATGCTCTTGCCGGCCTTGAACGTCGCCTGGTCGTTGAGCCAGATCAGCGGCGGCTGGCCGTCCACTTGATAGCTGAGGATATGCGCGCCTTGCTGGGCCACCAGCAACTCGGCCTGACCGTGGCGGATCCGCCAAGCGTTCAGTTCATCCAGTTTGACGGCTTCGACGTTGGGCGTGGACATGGTGCAATCTCGCTCTGGAACAGGGGCTACGATGGACCGCAAAACGGCCGCCGCGTTTAACGCGCGCGTGGCGGTACCGAACGGGTGCGTCCACTGCCGTCGATGGCGACAAAGACGAACACTGCCTCGGTCACTTTACGCCACTCGCTGGACAGCGGATCGTCGCTCCAGACCTCAACCATCATCTGGATGGAGCTACGGCCGATTTCCAGCGCCTGGGTATAGAACGACAGCTGTGCGCCCACGGCCACGGGCACCAGGAAGGCCATGCGATCGATCGCCACGGTCGCCACGCGGCCGCCAGCGACCTTGCTGGCCATGGCGGTGCCGGCCAGGTCCATCTGGGACACCAGCCAGCCGCCGAAAATATCGCCAAAGCCGTTGGTCTCGCGCGGAAGCGCGGTGATTTGCAGGGCCAGGTCGCCTTGCGGGATTGGATCTTCTTGTTCGAGCTCTATCATGCCGAGGGGCCTCTGACCCGTAACGCTGTCTGGTGCTTCAGGTGAATAGCCGTCCTTGTAAAAAACGATTCAGCCCGAAGAGGCTACGTTCATCACGTTTTTCGTAAAGGCGTGCCAAAGGGAGACTCTGCGAAACCGGCTGGTTCTGTCTGGCCCTACACCGCCAACGACGTTTTCGCACAGCAACCCCTTACAGAGTGTTGCAGGTTGCGAGTATATCGGGCGATAGACGTAGAGACGACCACCCGGTGCTGTTTTCGACTGTCAATTACGCGCCTCTATGTGCTTTTTCAAACAATTTGCTATGGTGCCGAACCTGCCCAGGCCCCAACTATCCTCCGGCCGGCAGAATCGACTATAAGAGAAGCCCTTGCCATGACCACTGCGCCTTCGAGCACGGCGACGCCCGCACAACCCGCACGTCCACTGACTCGCAACGATTACAAGACTTTGTCGCTATCTGCCCTGGGCGGTGCGCTGGAGTTCTACGATTTCATCATTTTCGTGTTCTTTGCCACCGTGGTCGGCAAATTGTTCTTCCCTGCCGAAATGCCCGAGTGGCTGCGCATGATGCAGACCTTTGGCATCTTTGCCGCCGGCTACCTGGCCCGGCCGTTGGGCGGGATCATCATGGCTCACTTCGGCGACCTGCTGGGGCGCAAGAAAATGTTCACCTTGAGCATTTTCATGATGGCCGTGCCGACCCTGATCATGGGCCTGCTGCCGACCTACGCGCAGATCGGCATGTGGGCGCCGATCCTGCTGTTGCTGATGCGCGTGATCCAGGGTGCAGCCATTGGCGGCGAAGTGCCAGGCGCCTGGGTGTTCGTATCCGAACACGTGCCGGCGCGCCATATCGGCTATGCCTGCGGCACCCTGACCTCCGGCTTGACGGCAGGCATTCTGCTGGGTTCGCTGGTCGCTACCGCGATCAACAGCCTTTATACGCCCGTGGAAGTGGCCGATTACGCCTGGCGGATTCCGTTCCTGCTGGGTGGCGTGTTCGGGCTGTTCTCGGTGTACCTGCGCCGCTGGCTGCACGAAACCCCGGTGTTCGCCGAGTTGCAGTTGCGCAAGGCCCTGGCCGAGGAAGTGCCGCTGCGCGCGGTGCTGCGCGACCATCGCGGCGCCATTGTCGTGTCGATGCTGCTGACCTGGTTGTTGTCCGCCGCCATCGTGGTGCTGATCCTGATGACCCCGACCGTGCTGCAGACGGTCTACCACTTCGCACCGACCACCGCGTTGCAGTCCAACAGCGTGGCGATTGTGATGCTGACCATTGGTTGCATCCTCGCCGGCGCCCTGGCGGATCGCTTCGGCGCGGGCCGTGTCTTTGTGTTCGGCTGCGCCGCCTTGCTGGCCAGCTCCTGGACCTTCTACCACAGCCTGGCCGAGCACCCTGATTGGCTGTTCCCGCTGTACGCCCTGACCGGGCTGCTGGTGGGCACCATCGGCGCGGTTCCCTACGTCATGGTCAAGGCGTTCCCGCCGGTGGTGCGCTTCAGTGGCCTGTCGTTTTCCTACAACGTGGCCTACGCCATTTTCGGTGGCTTGACCCCGATGGTCGTCAGCCTGCTGCTCAAGGAAAACCCGATGGGGCCGGCTTACTATGTGGCGGTGTTGTGTGGGCTGGGGATGGTGGTGGGGGCCTATCTCTGGAAGAAGGGGCGCTAGGTTGGCGTATAGGTTGATCGACTTCGCGAGTAGGCTCGCCCCCACGGATGCTGTGCAGCCCACTCGCGAAAAGGCCCGTTCAATCAGCCGATGTCTTCGGCGCTGCCAGGGCCTTCAACGCCGCTTTACGCGCCTCGATAGGCAGCCTGCCAAGCTTCTCGACCGCCGAATAGAACGCCTCCCAGTCTCCGTCTTGCTGCCTGTACAGCGCCGCAAACGCCGGGACCCATTGGTCGTACAGGCCGAACGGCAATAAGCGGGCGTTGTTCATGGGCGCATAGACCCAGGCATCGTAGCGCTTGTCGCCCGCCCACTGGCTGTCGCGCAGGTGTTCGTAGTCGCTGCGCAAGCGCTCGAATGCCTGTGCCTTGCGCTGGCGCATTTGCTCGGCTGGCAGTGGCTGGGCGTAGAGGGTCTCCAGCCGTTGCCGGGTGTCGAGCACCAGTTGGGTGAATTGGTCGCGCTGCTGCATCCGCTTGCCGTTGTCCGGCGCCAGGCCGCGGCTGGCGCGCCATTGCCGGGTGCCTTCCTGTTCGACGAAGGTGGCGAAGGACTCATTGAACTCGGTGTCGTCCTTTACATAGAACCGCTGGTGCGCCAATTCATGAAAAATCAGCGTCGCCAGGCGCTCGTCGCCCCAGTGCATCATCGAACTCAGGATCGGGTCGTTGAACCAGCCCAGGGTCGAATAGGCCTCCACGCCGCCAATCGATACGTCCATGCCCTGCAAGCGCTGCAAGGCCGCCTCGCCACGGGCGGCGCCCTGGCTGTAGTAGCCGCGGTAGGCCACGCAGCCGGCGATGGGGAAACAATGGGTTTGCGGCGCCAGGGAAAACTCTGGCGTGGCGAAGACATTCCAGACCACGAACGGCCGGCCAATGTCGGCGTACAGGCGATAGCTCTTGTTGTCCGGCAGGTGCAGGTGGGCGCTGGCGAACGCGCGGGCCTCGCGGGCTTGGGCCAGGTGCGTGCGTAATTGGGCATCGCGCGTGGGGTCGGCAATCACCTTGTCGATCGGCTCGCGGGCTTGCAGCAAGCGCAGTTGTCCGCCGACCAACTGGCTGTAGTAGCCAACACTGGAGCAACCGTTGAGTAACAAAAGCAGGAGGCCTGGAAACAAAATCCGGAAAACACGGTCGAGTAACCGATGGCTTGAACGCGGCCTGATCAATTGGAATCACCTTGGGAGAGTCTGCCCACAAGACTATCTCGCTTGCCTGGAGCTTCGCTATGCGCGTGTTGATGCTGACAAGTGGCCTTTTGCTGCTGACCGGTTGTGCCGGGCTGCCGGACCCCGATCCGTCCCAGGCGTGGATCGACCTGGGAAGCCATCAGGACACCGCGTTGCAAGCGTTGGAGGTCGACGACAAGACGTCCATCGACAAGCGTTATTTCGAAGTGCAGCCTGGCAGCCATGAGCTGACGGTGCGTTATCAATTTGCCGTCGAGCCCGGCAACATCGGCCCGGATGCCGAGCCGCTGTGGCGTGATTGCCGGCTGAACGTCAAGTTCAAGGACTTCAACGCTGGCCAGCGTTACCAGTTGCAGGCCGGCAGCATTGGTTTCCGGCCGTGGGCCAAGCTCTACGATCAACAGCGCAAAGTGGTGGGGCAAGGTACGCCGGCGGGCTGCCAGCAAAGCTGATCGGCGCTATGCTCAGGGCCTGATTTTCCAGGACGCTGAACATGCGCGCTCTTATACCGATACTGACGCTCATTGCTCTGGGCGGCTGCGCAATGACCCCGCTTCCCCCGGTTGACCCGAACATGGCCTGGGTCGATTTCGCCACGCCATCGCCGGGTGGCAAGGTCCTGATGGCGCAAAGCCTGGATGGGCAACGCCTGCGGGATGGGCGATTTTTCCAGGTGTCACCAGGCAGCCACGAATTGGAAGTGCGCTTCGACTTCGAGGTGTTCGGTGGTGGCGGGTTGGGGATGTTTTCCGAACCGCAAGAGCGGCTGTGCTACCTGACCGTGCGCTACGATGGCTTCGAGGCCGGCCAACGCTATCGCCTGGAGGCCCGTAACCTGGCCTATAGCCCAAGCGCCAGGCTATACAACGCCAAGCGAGAAGTGGTCGCCGAAGACCGACAAGCCCATTGCCTGATGTAGCGCGGCTAGCGGTCGTTCTTCTGGTAGATGATTTTCTTCGTGCCGTTTTCGCACGTCCCCACCACCATGTTCTGGTCGTGGACTTCATCATTGGTGACGATTTCCAGCGTGTAGGACGTTACGCCCTGCGCCTGGATCTTGGCTTCGATCTCGGCCTTGAGCTCTTCGCACGGTTTGGGCGCCGCGAGGGCGGATGTGGCGAAGGCGCAACCAATGACCACCACGGCAAATCGTTTCATGCTCGAAATTCCTCATGGCAGCGCGCACTGCCTGTGCGCAGACACTGCATACCTTCATTCGACCACAGATTGCTGATGGGGTGACAGGGTAAAAAGACCGCAGCCTGCGGCGGCCCAGAGGCTGCGATCTTCGGTTTGTCAGCTCACCAGGGTCGCGTCCAGGGTGATCTTGGCGTTCAGCACCTTGGAAACCGGGCAACCTTCCTTGGCCTTGTTGCTCAGTTCTTCGAACTGCTGCTGGCTGGCGCCGGGGATCTTGGCCTTGAGCGTCAGTTTCACCGCGGTGATCGCAAAGCCGCCATCGACCTGATCCAGGGTGACGTCGGCGTTGGTGTCGATGGCGTCAGCCTTGAGCCCGGCTTCGCCGAGAATCATCGAAAACGCCATGGAGAAGCAGCCAGCGTGGGCCGCGCCGATCAGTTCTTCGGGGTTGGTGCCCTTGCCGCCTTCGAAGCGGGCCTTGAAGCCATAAGGTGCTTCGCGCAACACACCGGTTTCAGTGGAGATGGAGCCGATGCCGGTTTTCAGGTCACCTTCCCAGTGAGCCGATGCTTTCTTAATGATAGCCATGTCTGCCTCCTCAAGGTCCGGCGCGAGGTTTCGCGTCCGTGTTTGTCATTACCAGGGTTGTGAGGATAGACCGGCCAGGAAAGTTCATCCTGTCGATTAGTTGACCAATTTAGTAGGAAAATTCATTGTTGCTATTGAAACTCGGGTATATGCCCACATTGCATAGCACACACCTTTAGAAACGGCAGGCTTTCGCCCTTAGGAAAGCCCGGAACGCCGTTGGAGACCCCGGCCCATGAAACAGTTGTCCGAAGTGAAATTCTCAACCCTGGACCTTGTGCCCGTTCGCGCCGACGGCAATGCCGCCCAGTCCCTGCGCAACTCCCTGGACTTGGCGCAGCACGTGGAAAAATATGGCTACACCCGCTTCTGGGTGGCCGAGCACCACAACATGGATGGCATCGCCAGCTCCGCGACGGCGGTGCTGCTGGGTTACCTGGCGGGAGGCACTTCGACCATTCGTGTCGGTTCCGGCGGGGTGATGTTGCCCAACCATGCGCCGTTGGTCATTGCCGAACAGTTCGGCACATTGGAAAGCCTCTACCCCGGGCGAATCGATCTGGGCTTGGGCCGGGCGCCGGGTTCCGACCAGATGACCGCCCGGGCGCTGCGTCGCGAGCGCTCCGGCAGCGCCGACGACTTCCCTGATGACGTGGCCGAGCTGATGCGCTATCTCGGCCCGCGCACGCCGGAGCAGCGCATCATTGCCATGCCGGGCACCGGGACCAACGTGCCGGTGTGGCTGTTGGGTTCCAGTCTGTTCAGCGCGCAACTGGCCGGTGAGCGCGGTTTGCCCTATGCCTTTGCCTCACATTTCGCACCGCGCTTCATGCACGAGGCGATTCGCATCTACCGCAACCACTTCAAACCGTCCGAGGTGCTCGACAAACCTTATGTGATGCTCGGCGTGCCACTGGTGGCCGCCGACACGGATGAGCGGGCCGATTATCTGGCGACGTCGGTGTACCAGCGGATCCTGGCATTGATGCGTGGGCAGAGCCTGGTGCAGCGCCCGCCGGTGGAGTCCATGAACGGGCTCTGGCTACCTCATGAGAAAGAAGCGGTTGGCGACTTCCTTGGCCTGGCCATGGTCGGTGGCCCGCAGAAGATTCGCGCCAAGCTGGACGTGTTGATCGAACAAACCCAGGCCGATGAGCTGATTTTCACCAGCGACCTGTATGAACATGCCGATCGCCTGCACTCGTATGAGCTGCTGGCCCAGGTCATGAAAGGCTGAATTGCAGCCATGAAAAAGCCGACGCATTGCGTCGGCTTTTCGTATGCATCAGATCAACCGCGTTTGTAGGTAATCACCTTACTGCCGGCTTCGCAGGTGCCGACGACCTTGGCGTCAGCCGCTGCGCTTTTTTCGACAATTTCAAGGGTATAACCTGACACGCCCTTGGCATCCAGCTTCGCTGCGATTTCGCTTTTCAGCTCTTCGCAAGGCTTGCCGGCCGCCAATGCGCCACCCGCAAGGCTCAGCAAACCCACGGCCACCATTAACTTTTTCATCGCTTGCACTCCTTGGTCGGATCAAATAGGGCAGGTATTGGAAAGACGTGACACGCAGACAATAGCGCATCGCCAGTCCCTATGGCACTCCGCCAGCGCGCAAGTTCATTGTCCTCAGCTGTTGGCGATGCGGAATCCGACCTTGATGGTCACTTGAAAGTGCGCGGCCCGGCCGTTTTCGATGTGTCCGCGGGTTTCCGTGACTTCAAACCATTCCAGGTGCTTGAGGCTTTTGCTGGCCTCGGCGAGGGCGTTGTTGATGGCGTCCTCGATGCTGGTGGGAGACGAGCCGACCAGCTCGACTTTCTTGTACGTGTGATGATCAGTCATGACGTTCTCCTGTAGGGGTCTTTAACAGCCTAGCAGCGATTTTTCGCCTTACATCTGGCGCCGCTTGCCCCTGGAAAGTTCAGATTTACTGCACTTTCAGAAATGGCTGGAGTCCCAATTCACACCACTCAACCACTGCAGGAGAGAGCCACCATGGCCAGCAATTCGTTACGTAAAGCCTCGTTGCAAAGCATGGAAGCGGAGATCGAGAGTCTGCTCAAGTCGTTGGAAAGCTTGAAGGACGACGCCTCTGATGAGTCGCGCAAGACCCTCAAGACGCTCAAGGCGAATGCCGAAAGTGCGTTGAAACATTCTCGGCACCTGCTCAGCGATGCGTATGAAGAGGTCAAGGTGAAAACCCGCGAAACCGGGCTCGCCACTCGCGATTATGCGCAAGAGCACCCTTGGACCACGGCCGGTGTCGCGGTGGGGGCCATTGGCCTGCTGGCCGCTTACCTGTTGTGCAAACGCGGTGACTGAGCCGGTTGGCCCAACTCATGCCTGAGCCACTGGGCCAATTGACGAGCGCGCCCGTCCGCGGCGCGCTTGGGTAGCCACAACGCCAGTCGCGCCGGGGTTTCACCGAAGCCCCAGGGCGCGACCAGCCGCCCGGCACGTACGTCCTCGGCCACCAACGGCTCGGGGGCGATAGCGACGCCCAGTCCGGCGACGGCGGCCTCCAGCAAATAATACAAATGTTCGAAGCCTTGCCCGAATGTCAGTGCCCGGGATTCGAGCGCGTTTTGCTGTGCCCAGGTCGGCCACGCCTGGGGGCGGGACGTGGTGTGCAGCAGCGGCTCATCCAGCAGCGCATTGGCCGGGGCGCCTTGCAGCCGGGCGAACCCGGCGTAGTGCGGGCTCATCACCGGGCCGATGCGTTCGACCGCCAGCTCATACACCTGCATGTCGGCTGGCCAGGGCGGTTCGGCGAAGACCAGCAAGGCGTCCAGGCCCGGTCGCCTGGGGTCCAGGTCGCCTTCACCGGCGGACAGGTGCAGGCGCAGGTCCGGCAAGTCGGCATTGAGCCGGCCCAGGCGGGGAATGAACCAGCGCGCCAGCAGGCTGCCCGAGCAACCCAGTACGAACGGAGCATCCGCCGTGCTTTGGGTCAGTTCCGCGCACACGCTGCGCAGGCGTTCGAAGGCGTCGCTGCTGGCGTCGCGCAGACGTGCGCCCGCATCTGTGAGTTTCAAGCCGCGCCCATCCTTGACGAACAGACTCACGCCCAAGTGTTCCTCCAGTGCTTTGAGCTGGCGACTGACCGCACCGTGGGTCACGTGCAGTTGTTCGGCCGCCTGGCTTACGCTGTTGAGTCGGGCGGTGGCCTCGAAGGCGCGCAGGGCGTTGAGCGGAGGAAGATCGTGACGCATTTTATCTGTGAGTTTTCCTGACAGGTTGTGGCGATCTTATCGGTTTTCAGCGGGCAATGTCAGGGGTAGAGTGAGCCTCATTGTCTCTCTACACATTTGCCTGGAGCGCCCCGATGACCCAGCCTACGACCCCTTTCAACCTGCGCAGTGGCCCCGACGCCAATGGCCTGTTCGGTGCATTCGGCGGCCGCTATGTGGCCGAAACCCTGATGCCGCTGATCCTGGACCTGGCCCGTGAATACGAAGCGGCGAAGGAAGATCCTGCGTTTATCCAGGAGCTGGCCTACTTCCAGCGCGATTACGTCGGGCGTCCGAGCCCACTCTATTTCGCCGAACGCCTGACCGAATACTGCGGCGGCGCCAAGATCTACCTCAAGCGCGAGGAGCTGAACCACACCGGTGCCCACAAGATCAACAACTGCATCGGCCAGATCCTGCTGGCGCGGCGCATGGGTAAAAAACGCATCATCGCCGAGACCGGCGCCGGCATGCACGGCGTGGCCACTGCCACCGTGGCCGCACGGTTCGGGCTCGATTGCGTGATCTACATGGGCACCACCGACATCGAACGCCAGCAGGCCAACGTGTTCCGCATGAAGCTGCTGGGCGCTGAGGTGATCCCGGTGGTGGCTGGCACGGGCACCTTGAAAGACGCGATGAACGAAGCGCTGCGCGATTGGGTGACCAACGTCGACAGCACGTTCTACCTGATCGGCACGGTGGCAGGCCCGCACCCTTATCCAGCCATGGTGCGCGACTTCCAGGCCGTCATTGGCAAGGAAACCCGCGATCAACTGCAAGCTCAGGAAGGCCGCCTGCCGGACAGCCTGGTGGCGTGCATCGGTGGCGGCTCCAATGCCATGGGCCTGTTTCACCCGTTCCTGGACGATAAGAGCGTCGACATCATCGGCGTCGAGGCCGCCGGCTATGGCATCGAGACCGGTAAACATGCGGCGAGTCTGAACGGCGGCGTGCCGGGTGTGCTGCACGGCAATCGCACCTTCCTGTTGCAGGACGACGACGGCCAGATCATCGACGCTCATTCGATTTCCGCCGGCCTCGATTATCCGGGTATCGGCCCGGAGCACGCCTGGCTGCACGACATCGGCCGCGTCCAGTACACCTCGGTCACCGATGCCGAAGCTCTGGAAGCGTTCCACAAGTGCTGCCGCCTGGAAGGGATCATTCCTGCGCTGGAAAGCGCCCACGCCCTGGCTGAAGTGTTCAAGCGTGCGCCCAACCTGCCCAAGGATCACCTGATGGTGGTCAACCTGTCCGGCCGTGGCGACAAAGACATGCAAACCGTGATGCACCACATGGAACAGTCCCAGCAGGAGAAACACTGATGAGCCGCCTGCAAACCCGTTTTGCCGAACTCAAGCAACTGAACCGCGCTGCCCTGGTGACGTTCGTCACGGCCGGTGATCCGGACTACGACACGTCGCTGGCGATCCTCAAGGGCCTGCCGGCGGCCGGTGCCGACGTGATCGAGTTGGGAATGCCGTTCACCGACCCGATGGCTGACGGCCCGGCGATCCAGTTGGCGAACATCCGTGCCTTGGGCGCCCAGCAGAACCTGGCGAAAACCCTGCAGATGGTGCGCGAGTTCCGCAAGGACAATAACCAGACGCCGCTGGTGCTGATGGGCTACTTCAACCCGATCCATCGCTATGGCGTTCAGCGTTTCATCGGCGAGGCGCTGGATTCTGGCGTTGATGGCCTGATCGTGGTCGACATGCCGCCAGAGCACAACGCTGAGCTGTGCGATCCGGCCCAGGCAGCGGGGCTGGACTTCATCCGCCTGACGACGCCCACCACCGACGATGTGCGGCTGCCCACCGTACTCAACGGCAGCTCGGGCTTCGTCTACTACGTATCGGTAGCGGGCGTGACCGGTGCTGGCGCCGCCACCCTGGAGCACGTCGAAGAAGCCGTGACCCGCCTGCGTCGTCATACCGATTTGCCCATCAGCATTGGTTTTGGCATCCGCACACCGGAGCAGGCCGCGGCGATCGCACGATTGGCCGATGGCGTGGTGGTCGGCTCGGCGTTGATCGATCATATCGCCAGCGCCGATACCCCGGCCCAGGCAATCGATGGTGTACTGAGTTTGTGTGCCGCATTGGCCGAGGGTGTGCGTAACGCGCGCTGAGTGTTTCAGCCAGCGGGATACGAAAAAGGGTTCAGAACCAGGTTCTGAACCCTTTTTTGTTGTGCATGACGTGGTCGGTGGCTGGCGTCAGGGCAACTCCAACCCTCCGCCTGCCTTGTGCAGTTTTCGCAGGTGCTCGCCGATCTCTTTGACGTTGGCCTCGCTCGCTGCAATTTCGGCGGCGCGGCTTGGCTCCAGTAATGCCCGGACTTCCTTGTCCAGGTCGCCGGTCAGCGTTTGCAACTGTTTCTGTCGCAAGTTGCTCTCCGATTCCAGGCGCTGCCACTCACTGGGTTGGGGCAATCCGTAGCCGCTTGTGCCCAGCAACTCGGCGGGGCGGCTCAGAAAACCGCTGTTGGCGAGAATCTGTTGCAGCGTGGCATTCGCCCTTTCCATGCCGCCGTTTTGCAGCTCGCGGGCTCCGAGGTAGCGTTGCTTGACCTCGTCCTGGGCCAGCAGCAACTGCCGGCGGTAGCTGGCCTGCTCCAGCAACAGCAATGCCGCGCTGGTGCGCAGATCGGCCTGCTCGAACCAGACGCGGCGCTCGGCGGCATCCAGGGCCAGCCAGTCTTCCACGGTTTGTTGCTTGATGGGCAGGTACTTTTTCAGCACGTTGAACATGGCCTGGTAGCGTTCGCGGAACGAGTCGAAGCGGTAGCCCAGGCGCAAGGCTTCCTTGGGGTCGTCCAGCACGCTGGTGTCGGCCAGGCCCCGACCCTTGAGCACTTCCAGCAAACCATTGGGCATGATGCTGTCCAGGCCGGTGAGTTGCTGGTTGTTACTGCCGCTGCGCAGCAGTTTCAAGCTCTCGACTGCGCAGTTATTGGACAGGAAGTAATAGTTGCCGTCATAGCTCCAGTGCATTTCGGCGGCGTGTTCGACGGTTTCCTCGATTTCGCGGCGTGACAGCTTCAGTGGCACCGACGCCAGGCTGCGTAGTTCGGTCTTGGTGTACTCGTCGATCACCTGGGACAACGGCAATACGAACAGGCGCGACGGGTATTTGCCCACCAGGCCGTCCCAACTGGACAACTGCACATCGCCCACGAAAGCGCGATACGACAGCACCAGGTGTTGGTCCAGGTCCAGCCGGCAGTCGGGGCCACGGGGGCGGCCTGGAGCACAGATCACCAGTCGCAGCATGCTGTGGCCCCAGCGGCTGACCCAGTTCTGATTGGCTTCGGCCAGCAGATAATCGATGGCGTAGACTCGCTCCGGGTCGACCTTGCCCAGCGGGGTCTTCGCGAAGTCGTTGCCGGCGTTGAGGAAGGCGAACGACTTGGCGCAGGCGTCCTTGGCAGCGGGAGCCCAGCCGAAGTGTTCCTGATAATAACGGTACAGGGCGGGTCGGCGGCAGGCATAGCTGGAGTCCAGGAGGAAGTACTCCATGTTGACCGCGACGAATTCCTTGGGGCTGCTTGTTTCGTAGAGGTCCGGGCTGCGGGCGACCTGGCGATTGTGTTGTTCCCGTTCGCCGCGCCGACCTACGTACTGCGGCCAGCCGGCGAGGTCCAGCAAGCGTGGATCATCGCTGAGGGTAAAGCGGCGGCCGTTCTGACCGCGGCATTCGTCTGGAAGGCCGATCAGCCCGGCGCTGTCGTTGCGTCGGGTGCAGCGCTGGATCAGCGCGCGTTCGGCATCAGGCCATAGACGCGAACGGTCATAGATGTGGGTCAGTTCATGGAGCACCGTGGCGAGCATCTCTCGCCGCACAGTGCCGTGGGGGCGGTGGGTCTTTTGGGTCGCGGCGCTGCCGTCGGTGAGGCTGTCGAGCAGGTTGCTGTTGAGGTCCAGTTGCGACACCAGCGAAGCCTGGCCGTAAGCATTGGCTGGCATCTGGTCGGTCCAGCCGACATCGATGCGTCGGTCCAGACGTTCGATGAAGCGCGGCGGCAGGGCCTGCATGGCCTCATCGAGCAGCGCCTGGCTGGCCTGCTGTTGTGCGGGGCTGAGCCCTTCGGTGTTGAGGTGCAGTTGCAGGCCGGCCTGGGCCGTGCTGCCCATGAGCAACAGGACCCCGGCCGTCAGCCAGGCGGCGAGCCGCCTCACAATGCGAGGATGGCTTCGGCGAGAACCTGGTCGCTGGCGTCACGCGCTTCCGGCACGCGGGTGCGCAAGGTGTCGAAGGCTGCCTCGAGATGAGCGCCACGGATCTCGCCATTGCTGGCGACAAAACTAGCGGCATCGTCGTGGGCTTCGCGGACGATTTTCGAATCGCGGATCGACGTGGTGGTGTCGGAAGTGAAATCGATCGTGCGCTGGGAGGCGCGGACGATGATGTTACTGGTGGCTACCAGGGTATGTGCCTGGGCCACATCGGCCAGTACCAGCAGGCCTAGGGCGGCAGCAATCAGCGGGCTACGCATGGAACGACTCCGGAGAATAAAGATAACTATTGGACGAGAATTGCTTGTGCCAGTTCAAGGTCGCTGACGTGAAGTTTTGGTTGGGTCCGGCGCAGGTAGTCCAGGGCCGATTCCAGTTGTGCACCTCGCAGCTGTCCGTCACTGGCGACAAACGCCGCGGCGTCATCGTGAGCGGCGACGATCAGTTTATGGTCGAAGGGCGCAGAGGTCACCATGCTCGTGGCATAGCCGCTGGCCACCACTTGCTGCGTGGACACATCGAAGGCATGGGCCGGAACAGACCAGCACGCCGCTACACAGGCAATTGCTAAGAACAGATCTGAGTAAAAACGCATGGGGCTCGACGGTTGACGGTGGACCTGAAGGCTAGCGCAAACCCCCGGCCCAGAGCCAGCGTTGAAACATCGGAACATATTTTGAAGCCCGATGTTTCATGTTGCATCAGATAACCAGGATGGCCTGGGCCAACTGCGCGTCGGTGGCGTTCAACTGAGGTGCCTGGTGGCGGATGTAGTCCAGGGCGCTTTCCAGCTTCACGCCGCGAATGGCACCTTCGCTGGCCACGAAGCTGGCGGCGTCGTCACGGGCCGCCTGGACGATTTTGTTGTCCCGCAGTGACGAAGTGGCATCGGAGGTCGCGTCGGAAGTGGCCTTCAATGCGCCGACGAGGGAATCGGTCGTGACGATGAAGCTGCTGGCGTTGGACTGGGCGGCTACGGCCAGCAAGGCAACTGCGCTAAGCAGACGAAGACGGGTCATGATGGAACTCCTTGGGCATTGAGGTGATGTCGGTGCGTGTAGCTGGAGAGGAGACGCATGCTCGACTCGCTTCGCCACGGTTGCACCGATATTAGGGCAGAACGAGTCGGCTGGCAGCCCTGCATGACTGATCAGTTCTGATGTCATTGATTCAGTGCCGCCTCCAACATAACTGTGCTGGTAGATTTTTATTAATCTATAAACTGTTATGGTGCCGCTTTTTTACCCTATCGAGGACCTGAAACGACAAGACCCGTCGTGGTTTCCCACGACGGGTCTTGTTTGTTCAATTCAGTGCTGGCGGTGGACCCGGAGGGTCAGGGCCAGCGACGCTGAGTTAGCGCCAGAACGGCTTGCTCAGCTCTTCGTAGCGTTGTGCTTCGCTGATACCGGCGTCAGCCAGCAGGCGCGAATCCAGACGAGCCAGTTGATGGCGGCTGGCGATGCGGCGCTGCCACAGCATCAGGTTGGCAATAACGCGAAGAGGCAGGGAAGCCTGGTTTTTTGCAGCGTTGTCTTCGAAGAACAGCTCGGAACTGAGTGTACGTTCCATGGTGACATCCTTCCGCTTGTGGCGGGATTAGGTAGTGGTTTGACTGGTGCCCATGATCCTCTCGTTTGGCCAGTCTCTCTAGATACAGTTCACCTGTATTGTGAGAGACCAGTTAACTGTTAAACAGCGGTGTACTGGTCGATATTGAGGCAACTGTACCTATGTGCTCCAACTTGGTGCGAAACTGGAGGTCTGGCAAGTGTTTCTAGGAAAAGACTGTAAGAAAACACCGGTACAGCAGTACAGTTTTTGACGAGAGTGAGCTGAGTTGCCGAGCATGGCCAAAACTGTAATTGCCAATAGGCCGATCCAACTGTGTCAAACCGCCAACATGCGACCGGTTTCTTCCAGGTTCACGTGCCAACTCAGTGCATCACGCAGAATGTGCGGGGTATGGCCTCCCAGTTTGCATGCTGCTTCGAAATACTGGTTCAAGGCCTCGCGATAGCTAGGGTGCACACACTTGTCGATGACCACGCGTGCCCGTTCCCTTGGAGCCAGGCCCCGAAGGTCGGCGAGGCCGATCTCGGTCACCAGGATGTCGACATCATGCTCGGTATGGTCCACATGGCTGACCATTGGCACGACGCTGGAAATCGCACCGCCCTTGGCAATCGACTTGGTGACGAAAATGGACAGGTGCGCATTACGGGCAAAGTCCCCCGAGCCGCCGATGCCGTTCATCATCCGTGTGCCACAGACGTGGGTAGAGTTGACGTTGCCATACAGGTCGAACTCCAGCGCAGTGTTGATACCAATGATGCCCAGGCGGCGCACCACCTCGGGATGGTTGGAAATTTCCTGTGGGCGCAGGACCAGTTTGTCCTGGTAGCGCTCCAGGTTCCCGAACACATCGGCATTGCGCCGGCTCGACAGCGTGATGGAGCTGCCCGAGGCGAAGCTCAGTTTGCCGGCGTCGATCAAATCGAACGTGGAGTCCTGCAGGACTTCGGAATACATGGTCAGGTCTTCGAACGGAGAGTCGATCAACCCGCACATCACCGCGTTGGCAATATTGCCGATGCCGGCCTGCAGCGGGCCGAGCTTGTTGGTCAGGCGCCCAGCCGCCACTTCCTGCTTGAAGAACTCGATCAGGTGATCGGCAATGGCCTGGGTGTCGTTATCCGGTGGCGTGACGGTCGAGGGTGAATCGCCCTGATGGGTGATGACGATGGCGGCGATTTTTTCCGGCGGGATCGGGATCGCGGTACTGCCAATGCGGTCGTCGACCTTCACCAGCGGTATTGGCGTGCGGGTCGGCCGATAGGTCGGAATATAGATGTCATGCAACCCTTCCAGGTTCGGATTGTGGGCCAGGTTGATTTCCACGATCACCTGTCGGGCAAAGATGGCGAAGCTGGCGGAGTTGCCCACCGACGTGGTCGGTACGATGTGGCCTTGCTCGGTGATGGCGACGGCTTCGATCACGGCAACATCGGGCAGCTTGAGTTGGGCGTTGCGCAGTTGCTCGACGGTTTCCGAAAGATGCTGGTCGATGAACATCACTTCGCCTGCGTTGATCGCCTTGCGCAGCGTGCTATCGACCTGGAAGGGCATACGCCGGGCCAGTACGCCGGCTTCGGTGAGCTCTTTGTCGAGGTCGTTCCCCAGGCTCGCACCGGTCATCAGGCTGATCTTCAGCGGAGTGACCTTGGCGCGTTGGGCCAGCGCGTGAGGTACCGCTTTCGCTTCGCCGGCACGGGTGAAACCGCTCATGCCGACGGTCATCCCGTCCTGGATCAGCAGGGCGGCTTGCTCGGCGCTCATCACTTTGTTCAACAACGAAGGCAGGCGGATGCGATCACGGTACATGGTGTGTTATCTCGGGCTGGAAGCAAGGAGTGCGCAGTCTAGTGAATTCGCGCCATGCCCGACCCGCTACAAAAGTCGCATTTAAGGCGTCTATTACGGGGGTTTCAGGCAAAACATTATTACCGGATCGGTAACGCTGGGCCTTGATACAAATCAAAACGCCCCGACGAGGCGGGGCGTTTTGACGAAGCGAGGGAGTGTTTATTCCACGGCTTTGACCATGTCTTCGATGACCTTCTTGGCGTCACCGAAGACCATCATGGTCTTGTCGAGGTAGAACAGTTCGTTATCCAGGCCGGCGTAGCCGCTGGCCATGGAGCGCTTGTTGACGATGATGGTCTTGGCCTTGAAGGCCTCGAGGATCGGCATGCCGGCAATCGGCGATTTCGGATCGTTCTTCGCCGCCGGGTTGACCACGTCGTTGGCGCCGAGCACCAGCACCACATCGGCCTGGCCGAACTCGGAGTTGATGTCCTCCATCTCGAACACCTGGTCATAAGGCACTTCGGCCTCGGCCAGCAGTACGTTCATGTGCCCGGGCATGCGGCCCGCCACCGGGTGGATCGCGTATTTCACCGTTACGCCGTGGTGGGTCAGCTTCTCGGTCAGCTCTTTCAACGCGTGTTGTGCGCGTGCCACCGCCAGGCCGTAGCCCGGAACGATGATGACCGTGTCGGCGTTGGTCAGCAGGAACGTCGCATCGTCCGCCGAACCGGACTTCACCGGACGGGCCTCTTGCGAACCGGCCGGGCCTGCCGCGTCGGCGCTGTTGCCGAAGCCGCCCAGCAGCACGTTGAAGAACGAACGGTTCATCGCCTTGCACATGATGTACGACAGGATCGCACCGCTCGAACCCACCAGGGAGCCGGCGATGATCAGCATCGAGTTGTTCAGCGAGAAGCCAATGCCCGCGGCTGCCCAACCCGAATAACTGTTGAGCATCGACACCACCACCGGCATGTCGGCGCCACCGATCGGGATAATGATCAACACGCCCAGCACGAACGCCAGGGCCAGCATCAAGGCGAATGCGCCGAGGTTGCCAGTGAACATGAAGGTCAGGCCCAGGCCCAGCGTGGCCAGGCCCAGGATCAGGTTGAGCTTGTGCTGGCCACCGAACTGTACGGGTGCGCCCTGGAACAGGCGGAACTTGTACTTGCCGGACAGCTTGCCGAAGGCGATCACCGAGCCGGAGAAGGTGATTGCACCAATTGCCGCGCCGAGGAACAGCTCTAGGCGGTTACCGGCCGGAATCGAATCGCCCAGTTGCTTGACGATGCCCAGCGATTGCGGCTCGACGACGGCGGCAATGGCGATGAACACCGCTGCCAGGCCGATCATGCTGTGCATGAAAGCGACCAGTTCCGGCATCTTGGTCATCTCGACGCGTTTGGCCATGATCGAGCCGGCGGTACCGCCGATCAGCAGGCCGACGATGACGTAGCCGATGCCGGCGGTTGCCAGCTCAGCGCCCAGCTTATAAATGAGGCCGACGGTGGTGAGGACCGCCAGCGCCATGCCGAGCATGCCGAACAGGTTGCCGCGACGGGACGTGGTCGGGTGCGACAGGCCTTTGAGGGCCTGGATGAAGCAGATCGACGCGATCAGGTAGAGCGTCGTTACCAGGTTCATGCTCATTACTTGGGCGCCTCTTCTTTTACGGCTTTCGGGGCTTTTTTCTTGAACATTTCAAGCATGCGGCGCGTCACCAGGAAGCCACCGAACACGTTCACGGCGGCCAGGGCCACAGCGAGGGTGCCCATGGTTTTGCCCAGGGGCGTGACCGTCAGCGCGGCGGCGAGCATGGCGCCGACGATCACGATGGCCGAAATGGCGTTGGTCACCGCCATCAATGGCGTGTGCAGCGCAGGTGTGACGTTCCAGACCACGTGGTAACCGACATAAATAGCCAGCACGAAGATGATCAGGTTGTAGATACCGGGGGAGATAAGCTCTTCCATTGTCTGAATCCCTGCTTAGGCGTTTTTGCGGATGACCTGGCCATCGCGGCACATCAGGCACGCGGCGACGATGTCGTCTTCCAGGTTCACGTCGAACTGACCTTCCTTGGTGAAGACCAGCTTCAGGAAGTCCAGCAGGTTGCGGGCATACAGCGCCGACGCGTCAGCGGCGACCTCACCGGCCAGGTTGGTCGGGCCGACGATGGTCACGCCATGCTCGACCACCACTTGATCGGCCACGGTCAGCGGGCAGTTGCCGCCCTGGGCTGCGGCGAGGTCGATGACCACCGAGCCGGGTTTCATCTGCGCGACGGTGTCGGCGCTCAGCAGGGTCGGAGCCTTGCGGCCCGGGATCAACGCGGTGGTGATGACGATGTCGGCCTGTTTGGCGCGCTCATGCACGGCTTGCGCCTGGCGCTGCATCCAACTGGCGGGCATTGGCCGGGCGTAACCGCCCACGCCAACGGCGCACTCACGCTCCTCGTCGGTTTCGTAAGGCACGTCTACGAACTTGGCGCCGAGGGACTCGATCTGTTCCTTCACAGCCGGACGCACATCCGAAGCCTCGATCACTGCACCCAGGCGCTTAGCCGTGGCAATCGCCTGCAACCCGGCCACACCCGCGCCGAGAATCAGCACGCGCGCCGCTTTCACGGTGCCCGCCGCGGTCATCAGCATCGGCATGAAGCGTGGGTAGTAGTGGGCAGCCAACAGCACGGCCTTGTAGCCGGCAATGTTCGCTTGAGATGACAGCACATCCAGGCTTTGCGCGCGCGAGGTGCGCGGCGCGGCCTCCAGGGCGAACGCGGTAATGCCGCACTCGGCCAGCTTGGCGATGGTTTCGTTGTTGAACGGGTTGAGCATGCCTACCAGAACGGTGCCGCGTTTGATCAACGTCAGTTCGCTGTCGTTGGGGGCGACCACCTTGAGAATCAGCTCGGCGCCGAATGCCTCGCTGGCGCTGCCAATGGTGGCGCCTGCTGCCTCGTAAGCACTGTCGATAACGCTGGCCTTGATGCCGGCGCCGCTCTGGACGGTGACTTTGTGGCCTTGGCCGATCAGCTTCTTGATGGTTTCCGGGGTAGCAGCAACCCGTGTTTCACCCGGTTGGGTTTCGAGGGGAACACCAATGTGCACGTCAAATCTCCTGCGTGATCTTATTGAGTAAACCCATGCACTTCGGATGGTGCGGTTGGGGCGGCGGATCAGCACGGCCCCACTGATTCAGGCGGGGCGCGGCATTTTGCAGGCGAAAATTCAGGCCTTCAAGGGATTATGACGTGTGACGGAAAATTAACTACAAGTCACCCTGTGACCGAATGTCGCAAGCGCCCCTGGACGTTCCTCTGAAACCCTTGCCCCGTAAGGCTTCAGGGGTTTTCAAAGGTTTTGCCATGAATCAGGTGAATATGCATTGGTGAATATGGCGATATGGCTCAAAGCCACGTATTTAAACGCTTTCGAGACTACCGTACTGATTTCCAACAGATTGACTGAAAGCGACAAAAACTTATATCTGTAGCGCTTTTTATTAGCTGACTACCGGAGTCGGTTATCGATTTATGGCTATTTTTCAAGGTGATAGTCCTTGGCCTGATCCACCAGCCAATCACGAAAAGCACGGAGCGACGCCGACTCCACCTTGCGTTCCGGGATCATCAGGTAATAAGCCTTGATGCTCGACAGCGCGCTGCGATTGGCAATGACCAGGCGCTTTTCCGCCAGTTCGCGCTGGATCAGAAACGGCGGGATCAGGGCAATGCCCATGTCGTGCATGGCCGCTTGGGCCAGCATGGAGAATAGTTCATAACGCGGGCCTGTCAGGTCGCGAGCGATGTTCAGGTTCTGGGCGTTGAACCATTGGCGCCATGCATAAGGACGAGTGGTCTGCTGGAGCAGGGGGAGTTCGGCGATGGCTTCTGGCGTCAGACCTTTGCGGCCATCCAGTAGTGCTGGGCTGCACACCGGCATCGGATTCTCACCCATCAGTTTGTGGGACTCGGTCCCGGACCAGTCCGCATCACCGAAATAGATGGCGGCGTCAAATTCCGTGTCTGCAAAGAGAAAGGGTCGTGTGCGGTTCGTCAGGTTAACGGTGACCTCCGGGTGCTGCTGTTGGAAATCCTTGAGGCGGGGCAGCAGCCATTGGGTACCGAACGTCGGGACCACAGCCAGCTCGATCACGTTCGCACCGGTATGCCCCATCACTGACAGCGCATCTCGCTCAACGGCATCCAATTGAGCGGCCACCCGCCGACTGTAGGAAAGGCCTGCCTCGGTCAATTTGACTCCTCGCCGTGAACGTCGAAAAAGCTCGACGCTGAGGAAGTCTTCCAGGCCCGCGATCTGTCGGCAGATGGCACCTTGGGTCAGGGAAAGTTCTTGAGCGGCCTTGGTGAAGCTCTCATGCCGGGCGGCGGCCTCGAAGCTGATCAGGGCGGCGGTACTGGGGATTTTGCGGCGCATGTACGGCTACCTCACTCATTACCGTTGTAAACAGGGTATACGGCATTTACGGAGTGAGAAATTAGCACAAGAGGATGCGTAATCCTCGTTTGCCCTTGTAGGAAACCGCGCCTAGGATCAACCCACGATTTTCATCTAATTGGCGAGGACTCTTTCATGGCCGGTAAAGCGAGCTTCAACTGGATCGATCCATTGTTGCTGGACCAGCAACTCACCGAAGAAGAGCGCATGATCCGCGACACTGCCGAGCAGTTTGCCCAGCAGAAGCTGGCGCCGCGGGTGCTGGAAGCTTTCCGTCATGAAAAGACCGACCCGGCGATCTTTCGCGAGATGGGCGAAGTGGGGCTGCTGGGTGCAACCATTCCCGAACAATACGGTGGCAGCGGGCTGAACTATGTCAGCTATGGCCTGATTGCGCGTGAAGTGGAGCGTGTCGATTCCGGCTATCGCTCGATGATGAGCGTCCAATCCTCCTTGGTCATGGTGCCGATCAATGAATTTGGCACCGAAGCACAGAAGCAGAAGTACTTGCCCAAGCTGGCCTCCGGTGAATGGATCGGCTGCTTTGGCCTGACGGAGCCGAACCACGGTTCCGACCCTGGCGCGATGATTACTCGTGCGCGCAAGGTGGAAGGCGGCTACAGCCTGACGGGCAGCAAGATGTGGATCACCAACAGCCCGATAGCCGACGTGTTTGTCGTCTGGGGTAAGGATGACGCGGGCGATATCCGCGGCTTCGTTCTCGAAAAAGGCTGGAAAGGCCTGAGCGCTCCGGCCATCCATGGCAAGGTTGGTTTGCGTGCGTCGATCACCGGCGAGATCGTCATGGATAACGTGTTTGTCCCCGAAGAAAACATCTTCCCGGATGTGCGTGGCCTGAAGGGGCCGTTCACTTGCTTGAACTCGGCACGCTATGGCATTTCCTGGGGCGCGTTGGGTGCTGCTGAATTCTGCTGGCACACCGCTCGCCAGTACACGCTGGATCGCCAGCAGTTTGGCCGTCCTCTGGCGGCTAATCAGCTGATCCAGAAGAAACTGGCAGACATGCAGACAGAAATCACGCTGGCCTTGCAGGGTTGCCTGCGCCTGGGCCGTATGAAGGATGAGGGTTCGGCTGCGGTCGAAATCACGTCGATCATGAAGCGCAACTCCTGCGGTAAATCCCTGGATATCGCCCGCATGGCGCGGGACATGCTGGGCGGCAACGGCATATCCGATGAGTTTGGTATCGCGCGTCATTTGGTGAACCTGGAAGTCGTGAACACCTATGAAGGTACCCACGACGTTCATGCGCTGATCCTGGGGCGTGCGCAAACCGGTATCCAGGCGTTCTATTAATAGGAGAGCTGTCATGGGCGCGCTTTCGCATCTGCGGGTGCTGGACTTATCGAGAGTATTGGCCGGGCCGTGGGCCGGACAGATCCTGGCGGACCTGGGGGCGGAGGTTATCAAGGTCGAGCGCCCTGGCAATGGTGACGACACGCGTGCCTGGGGCCCGCCGTTCCTGAAGGATGCGTCTGGCGAGAATACGACCGAAGCGGCTTATTACCTGTCGGCCAATCGCAACAAGCAATCGGTAACGATCGACCTCACGCGCCCGGAAGGGCAGCAACTGGTTCGGGAGCTTGCGGCCAAGTCCGACATCCTGATCGAGAATTTCAAGGTGGGCGGGCTGGCGGCTTATGGCCTGGACTATGACTCGCTGAAAGCGATCAATCCGCAACTGATCTATTGCTCGATTACCGGCTTTGGCCAGACTGGACCTTATGCCAAGCGTGCCGGGTATGACTTCATGATCCAGGGGCTCGGCGGCCTGATGAGTCTTACCGGTCGGCCTGAAGGTGACGAGGGGGCGGGCCCGGTGAAGGTCGGGGTGGCGCTGACGGATATCCTTACGGGCCTGTATTCGACCGTTGCGATTCTGGCGGCGTTGGCTCATCGCGATCAGGTGGGTGGCGGGCAGCACATTGATATGGCCCTGCTGGACGTCCAGGTGGCTTGTTTGGCCAACCAGGCGATGAACTACCTGACCACGGGGCAGGCGCCGAAGCGGTTGGGCAACGCTCATCCGAATATCGTGCCTTATCAGGATTTTCCTACGGCTGATGGCGACTTCATTCTCACCGTGGGTAATGACAGCCAGTTCCGCAAATTCGCCGAGGTGGCCGGGCAACCTCAGTGGGCCGATGATCCACGGTTTGCGACGAATAAACTGCGGGTGGCGAACCGGACGGTGCTGATCCCCTTGATTCGCCAGGCGACGGTGTTCAAGACCACGGCGCAATGGGTGGCTCAGTTGGAGCAGGCGGGTGTGCCGTGTGGGCCGATCAATGATCTGGCGCAGGTGTTCGCGGATCCACAGGTGCAGGCCCGAGGGCTGGCGGTGGAGCTGCCTCATGCGCTGGCCGGCAAAGTACCTCAAGTGGCTAGTCCGATTCGTCTGTCCGAGACGCCCGTTGAATACCGCAGCGCGCCGCCTTTGCTGGGGGAACATACCCAGGAAGTGCTCCGGCGCGTGCTGGGGTTGGACGAGGCCGCGGTGACCGCACTCAAGGAAGCTGGCGTTCTTTGAAACCGTCCTTCTATATAGATAGGCCCCAATAAGGGTTTTCCGGGCTCACTTAACTATTGATAGGAAAGTGAAATTAAGTGTTGACGGCAGATTCCAGACGTCTATAATTCGCCCCACTTCCGGCGCAGTCGAAACGAAAAACTCCTTGAGTTTCAATGAGTTAAACGATTTTCAGCAGTGCAGGGCTTCAGTTCATCGAGGTCCGGAAGTCGTGGATAAGGCGCTGTCGTTTGGCTTTATCAACGGTTCGATCCTCTCGATCGAAAGCGGTGAAAAAGAGGTGTTGACAGCAGCGAACAAC